>OKDB01000237.1_pt1 | contig 12516 bp, 31 predicted proteins | sample 1614451 | NCBI WGS metagenome assembly OKDB01 (sample SAMN04436939, study PRJEB24849) | human gut metagenome | biome: human gut; feature: NICU; material: stool | host: Homo sapiens | place: USA: Saint Louis, MO | collected 2009-11-08 | reverse complement strand
TGGCTGCGGGAAATCATTCTTTGCGCCAACGGTGAACCCTGGCTGGCCGGGCGCAATATATAATATTATATTATTACTATATTATTATATATATAAGGGCACGCCAACTGTCATGGCTATGCGATTTTCAAGCGTAACAAAAATTTTTCTGCTTTTGTTACCAAAACGCAATATTATTTAAGAATGGCTTAACCACGCCGTTTTTTAATTATATAATAGTAACAAAATTAGTAATCATAGTAACAAAATATTTGTATAGTAATATAATTAAAGCCAGCAGAGAACTCTCCACTGGCTTTTCTTTACGTACTTATCAACTCTGAAAGTTTTTCTATAAGTTGATTTCTATCTTTTTGACACTGTCCATCTGATTTATTTAACTGTTGACTTATACTTATCCATGATGGTCTTGGCTTAGTAAAATATCTTAATTCTATAACCTGCTTTTGATATTCATCCAGAGTAGTAAGAAAGTTATCTATTATTCCAGCTATCATATTTCTTTTATTCTTTTCTAGTTCTAACTTTTCTATTTCAGGAGTTATGATCTTATTTCTTCTTATAACCTCATTCTCTACATCTGAGTTGAACTTATTGGTTGGTCCTGTCTTTTCCTCATATCCTATAGCCCTTAAAGAAATATCATTCTTTAATGCCTTTATCTTTATATCTGCAATATTGTTAAGAGCTTCTAAATTTTTATGATTATATAAGTAATATTCAGTTTCCTTAAAGGCTTTATCATTCACTATATCACCTCATTTGGCTTATTTTATCCTCTAATGATTTCTTTTCTGCTTCAAGAATGGCCTTAGTTTTCCAGTCCTTCTTGTTGATAGCTTTTCTAATATCTTTATTAATTTGATTTATCCTATCTCCGTAAACTTCCTTAAAATTAATACTCACTTTCCTGCTACCTCCCTTATAAGGGATTTAACATCCCTTATTGCCTTTAGAACTATTTCTATATCTTTCAACTCTGTTTTATTAATTTCTAATTCTAACAAATGTCTATATGCAAACTCTAAATTGGGATGAAAGCTCATAGGTCTCCATTGTTCATTACCAGCATTCTTACCTTCCCTGGGAGTGTATTTCTCACAAATAATCACATTATTTTCATCTGACTTAATTTTATATTTTTCATTTATCTTCATATGTACTCATCCTTTCTATATAGCTTGTACTTTCTTAGAATTATGAACTAATTAAAATGGATTTTCAGTTTTTGAACTTCTTGGAATAAAATCATAGCAAACTCTTATTAAGAATTTATCTTTACTTTTACACCTTTCTGAATTTCTATTAATACATCGAATACACTGAGCATGTTCTTGTATTTTTCTTAAACTAACTGGTTTGTTCTTATCCCATTTATTTAATAATTCTTCTATTTTAAACATATTACTTATTTCTCCAATCACTTCGCATTTTCTACATAATATCCACATAGCTTGTACTTTCTTAGAATTGTGAACCTACTCACTCCAACAGCTTAATTCTTCTTCTAAATTTGCTATAAATTCTTCTACTTCCGTTGCTCCGTCCATATGCTTAATTTCCTCTATAACTTTGTCGGTATACCCAACTCTTTTAAATTCTTTTTCTAAAGCTATTAATTGTACTTCATAGGCTGCTTTCTTTTTCATCTTGTATTCTTCTTTGTGACTTTGAAAGTCAGGTATATATTCTCCTGTGGAATTTTCATATTCTTTTTGAGTACTATCCCAACAATACTCACACATACTAGCTGATAAATCAGCCATAAATGGTGTAGATCTAATTATTTGATTTTTATTTCCACAATAATCACATTTTCCTATTTTATAAATTTCCATGTTAACCTCTCCTTATTTTATATTTTCTTAGTACCATACCACTTCATCTAAGCTATTGTATTCATCTGCATCACACATCATATAGCACTCTTCTTTCCAGTCACCTTCATCATGGTCATATTTGTAATAATAAACTCCGCCATTCTTTTCTATAAATGGATTTGTTATCGTATCATAAGGTCGTACTCCAACAGGGTAATACGTCATAACTTCTTTATTTAAGAAAGGACAATATATTTCTCCCCATTCATTCATATTAGACTTCCACTCTAGCTCCACATCTTCATCTATAGGCTTAATTCCTAATATTGCATAATCTTTACTTAATCCCATGCTCTCTGTTTCATCTTTTAAAATATAGTTGATTTCTTTTAGTATCTTTCTTCCACTAAAGTGACTTTCATCACCTTCAATAGTTTCGTATTTTTTATTTGGATTAAATTCTTTAAGTATTAATATATCTCCTACTTCAAACCCTCTATCATCTTTCCTTAATTCAAATGTCTTTTCTCTACTTACTACACTGTTAAAATATTTTGGCAATATCTTTAATTCATGCACTTTCATATTTACATCTTCCTTTCTACATATTCTGCTCTAAAACATTGAGCATTGTCCTTCTATTTCTTCTCTCTGTTTTTTACTTTCTCCTAACCACCACTTCATAACTTCTTCTGGTGTTTTCCAAGTAGTCTCTAATCCTTTTTTCTCTCTATACTCTAAGAACTTTTTTAAAGCTCTTAAGTAATTATCTTTATATTTAGGGTACAACTCTAATTCCCTTTTTTGATTAGTTCCTAGAGGACATCCTATACACCCAATTCTATTGAATCCTTTATCATAAAGCTCACAATATGGTAAGTTATTTTGAAGTATATATGACCATACTTCTGTTTCACTCCAATCTACTATAGGCCTTACCATTATTTTTTCTTTATAGAAGTTAACCATCTTTTGGTCTGCTCTAGCTTTACTTTCTTCCCATCTAACTCCTGTAAATACTGTGTCTCCTTTATCTCCTGTTCTTTCTTTTAGCTCATCACAACAGTATCTATTAAGCCTTGTAGGTAATATTGCCCTATTACCAATTAATGTCCACATTGTTTTTTCTTTTCCTGATTTATCTCCTTTAGTCCACTTATTGTACTTATTGAAAATTACATCAGGAAAATTTTTTCTTATGAAATATATTAACTCTGGAGGATCTGCACTAGTTGGACTATAAATTGGAGTAAAATCAATTCCGCTTTTCTTTAATATGAAATATGCAACAACACTGTCCTTCCCTCCACTGAAAGCCAATATATTCTTTTTATCTGAATCTTTATTCTGAAATTCAATACATCTTTTTATTGACTTTACTTCTAATTCTCTTGTATCAACAATCGGTTGATAATCTTTTCTTTTTAACAACTCCATCACCTTAACAACTAAATTGCCTAGCTGCTAAGGAAACAGTGATTAAGGCTTGCCTATCTCTAGGGAGTTCCTTTGACTTATTGTCGGAGGGTGTTTTACGCTTTACCTCATAACTTTTTGCATATAAGGTAAATGGCTAATCTACCTTATACTGTGCAACCTCTTTCTAAAGAGGGTTTGATAGAATTGTTATTATGTTTTTATAAATCAATTTTCTTTTGTTCTTCTTTAATTTCTACAATACCTAGAATCTTTGCATTAGATATTGTTCTACAGTTCTTGGCCCAATTATTAAATATTTCTTCTGGATCTTCTATACTTGAGACCGTTAATAATCTTTGCTGCTCTCTCCTATATCCCTTTCTAGTTTCATATTCAAATGTAATTAAGTATGTCTTTACGATTATGCTGGTCCTTATTTTTTTAATATCTATTCTCATATACAATTACTTCACCCTTTCTTGCAATTACGACTTACCAATTACCAAACCATATGGTTATACAAGTCATAAGAGCATTACAAATATATAAAACTAAACATATAAGTATTAAAACTATAGATATTACTTCTATACCGACTATTAAATTCTTAGCCTTGCTATTTTTTATAAGTATTAAGGGGATAATGTTTACCATGGCTAAGAATACTACTATCCCTAATAAAACCTCTATAAAATGCATTTCTATACCTCCTAAATCCTTTCACATTTTTCTTTTAATGGTCCGTAATACACTCCATCCAGTTGTACAATGTAATTATTTTCCTGTTCAAATATGAAGCTCCATACAGAGCCACATAAAAAGCTACTATGTAACTCTGTACAGCCTTCCTTTAATCTAATAAAGTTAAATCCTATCTGCTCCATACTAGAAAGGACAATCTCCCATATCATCTGCTGGAGTAACATCATCAAATCCACCAAATTCACTAAATGCATCAGTATTATTACTTCCTTGATTATTAGCTTGTCCATTACTTCCTATAAACTCAAAACTCTCTACTGCAACATCTGTTGTATATCTCTTAGTACCATCTTGTGCATCATAGCTACCAGTTCTTATACTTCCACTTATAGCTACTTGCCTCCCCTTTGTAAGATACTGTGCTATAGTTTCTGCAGTTTTACCCCATGCAACACAATTAATAAAATCTGCTCCATCTTCCTTTTTTCTTCTATTTACTGCTACTGTAAATCTACTTACTGCCATTCCACTTCCTGCAGTAAATCTTAGCTCTGGATCCTTTGTTAATCTTCCTATTAAAATCACCTTATTCATCTAATCCACTCTCCTTATATAACTTCATCCATTCATCTAATGTCATTGTTACTAACCATTCACTTCTATCTTTTCTATGAAATACTGCTCCTAATTCATTCTCTTTCTTATCTGCCTTAGCTTGGCTTATAGCATCATATATGTTAAGTCTTTCTACTCTTTTACATTCAATGTGAATACCAGGTAATCCAACTACATCTGCATCACCATTAGCACCACAATATTGTTGCCCTCGTCTAGTGTTATATCCATATTCCTTTAGCTTAGAGGAGAGTTCCCTTTCTCCTCTAGCTCCTTTCTGTTTACTATTAGTCATCTAATCACCTTTTTCTCTCATATTGCAAACTTTATTTGCTTTGGAAGTTCATAGTTAAACCATAAAACTTCTACTCTTTGTTTTCCTTGCTCTGCATTTGTTCTAATCTTTTTCTTATTCCACCCCTGCAACATATCCTCATATAAATCGCTATTATAACCACTTATTATTACAGGACCCAAATGCTTTTTTAATAATTCTAGTAACTCTCTATGCTCTTTATCTTCTGTCATTTCAATGTTGTAATATCTTTGCCTCCTGGTACTTAATAAGTAAGGTGGATCTATATATATCAAACAATCTTTTCTGTTGTATTTTTCTATTAATTCAAATGCATCTCTATTTTCTATTTCTGCATCTTTTAATCTTTTAGTTGCTTCCATTATTCTTTCAGGAACCTTATTCCAATCTCCAGTAACTCTCTGCTTAGTTGTTGCACCTAATACCGGACCTGCATGTCTCCATGATGAAGAATAATATTGCATACCTGCTCTGGCCATATTACATCTAACTAAAAATTGTCTAGCTTTTTCTATGGTTCCTAAATCTTTTTCATTTCTTTTATAACTTTCTTGATATTCTTCTCTACTATATGGAGTTAGTTCTATAGCAGTTGATAATTCTCCAGGATTATCTCTTATTGTCTTAAATAAATTTACTATCTCCCCATCTAAGTCATTGAGTATTTCTGTATTACATGGTGTTTTAGTAAAAAATACTGCTCCTGATCCAAAGAAGGGTTCCAAATAAATATTATGCTTAGGCATTATCTCAACAATTTTATCTGCTATGCTCCACTTAGAGCCTGGCCATTTCAAAACTTTCACTTTACCACCTTCTCATATGATTATTATTTGAGAATAGGAGCTTATAACTATAACTTTATTTACTCCTACTCTCCCTCCGTTTACAGTCGATTAATTATTATTCAAAAAATCACACACAATCTTAGAATAAATATCACAATAATTTTTATTTGCTAACTGCTCTCCATTTAACTCTATTGAAATAACATTTTTAATATCTATTCCAACGCCATTTAATTCAATCTTTAATGCTTCTTTAGGAGAGTACCCTTCGTCTATCCAGTCTTTAATATGATCCAAATCATAGTTTTCCATGCTTAATGTTCCTTTGCTTAATATAAACATTTATATCATCCTCCAAACTTGTAAGTATTTCTTAATAGTTCATTTTCTAAACATTTTCTCTATTATTTCTTAAATCTTCTTTACCTTGCTTATATATAACTCTTGAGTCTCTATGAACTTCATCAAGATACTTAACTATATTCTCAAGTAAATCCTTAATCTCTGCTCTTTCTCCACGCCTTAAATTACTTCTTATGTCACACCTTATTACTGACCATCTAAAGTAGGCTTGTAAGCTATCCTGCATTAAACTAAATGCTCCTGCAATATCATCTTCTTTTAATGAATTTTTTCTCTTGATTATATTTCCTAAGATTATACAGTCATCTGGATATTGATTCTTTAATTCCTCCATATTAATTCCCTTCTAATAACTCTGGATTTTCATAGATATTACCAACTACCTCTCGCTCACTACCAAGAATATTAGCAAATGGTATTTGCCCTCCTTCGTATCTACCTTCTATTCCATACATTCCATATTTATATCTAACTTCTCTTTTTATTTCACCAACTGCCTTGTGTGAATATTTAATAATATCCCCCTCATAAATCTCTTTTCCATTCTTATCTTTAAGTCCTGTGTATTCCATTAGTCTATAGGCACAATGCTCTGGATCTACCCTCTTATACGGACTTGTTTCCATACACTGTAGATTTAAGTAATATATATTGTTATCTTCATCAATCTCTAAAGAATCATGATGAAAATCTCCTACTATATGCATACTTTTATAATCTCTATCCCAAACTCTAAATTTTCTTACTCTGCTCATTACTTTACCTACCTTCTACTTACTCTTGATAAAAACTAGTTAACTTATCTTCTAAACTGTCATATGTTTCTCCACCATATCCTGAACCATAATCTCTACCATCAAAATTATTGAATCCATTAGGTTTATTACTCTTAACTTGCTGTGGTTTCTCTGCCTTAAAGCCTTTTGATTTCCAATTTTTAAGAATACCAATTACATATTTTAAATTTCTAACTCCTGCTGCATTAGCTTCTTTAAGAGCTTCTATTACCCATGTTTCTGTATACTCTTTTTCTAGTAGCTTAATATCTTCTAGAATAATTGGACTAATAGAACCAAATCCTAATTCTTCAAACAACAACAATGATTTATTATTATTGTTTTCTTTACTTTCCTTTACTTTACTTTCCTTTACTTTACTTTGTGGATTAATGCTACCCGAAACCTCGTTTAACTGGGGTTTTCGCTCCGAAAACTCTTCAATAACATCATTTTTCTGTGATTTCTGCTCCGAAAACTCTTCAATAATAGGTTTTTTAGGTTTATCACTTTTTCTCTTAACATATACCTCAGACACATTATCAATTAAATTTTGGCACCAAATTATACCTTTAGACCATAATTCCTTATCTATTGCATCTAATTCGGCTAATAAATTAAGTATTTTTAACGTTTCTTCTTCACTAACGCGAGTTTTCGCCACCAGAAACCTCATTTCAGAGGGGTTTCTGGTGTCATAAACATGCCCGTTTGTACTTCCAAGTAGTTCTAAAAGCTTAAACCAAAATGCATAACCATCATTTCCGAACTCACTTTCTAAAATAAATAGAGTTTTTCCTCCAGAAACATAATGAGGGAAATATTCGATTGTTTGTTTCTTTGGCCTTGCCATTAAAAATCACCTTCTTATTCTGCTTCAAAAGGTGTACCTTCAAAAGCTTCATCTTGAGGATCTGTGTATTCAACATTTTCAATTACTTCTCCAGTTTCAAAATCTATCTCAACATTATCCTCTTTCAAAATAGTCTCTTTGACTGAATTATTATCAACTGAATAAGCCTTTTGCATTTCAATAGATAAAATCCCCCACTTAGACAATAGATTTCTTAAAACCGTCTTTTTAGCCATACTATCAAAATCTGTTTGCCATACTCCATTTTTAAAGCTGTATGTTTTAGAGAATTTTTTCGCATGAGATTCTACTTCTTCCTTACTCCAATAAACTGTTTTTTCAAATCCATTTAACAACTTAAAATATCCTGCATATCCTATAACCTTATCTGATTTCCTTTGAGTAAAATCAATTTCGACTTCTTCACTTAATGGATTCCAGCTTATTAATTCACCTTCTCTTATCTCGACTACATTTATAGCTTTATATTGCCCTGTTCTTAATGCTAATTGAATATATCCCTTATACCCCATTTGAAACTGTGCTTTAGTTCCATAAGGTACTACCCATGCATACCCTAAGTTTTTATCTACAGGTAAATCCATTGTTGCTGCCAACATACATGATGAAAGTACACTATTAGGCTCACACTTCTTTAAATTAGTATCTGAATTAACTAGATTAACTATTGAACTCATATACTGTGGAGCTCTTTCATGTAAAACTTCCTCAAACCTTTTCTTTATAGATGGATTATCCATAAGTCCTTTTACAGTACTTGCTATTACTGGAGCTTGTCCTGCTTCCTTCTTATTTGCTAATTGATTTTTTAAACTACTTGCTGTTGCCATAATTATTTATCCTCCTTGACATTAAATTTTCTACTAATACTTTCTTTAATTACTTTTTCATAAACATCTGGATATTCTGATTTGAGTTTTTTTGTATCAACTCTATTAGTTGAAACCTTCTTCCAACTTAAGCTATATCCTGGAGCATATGCATACTCTGATTTTCCTATTTTAAATTTAATTTGATTCTCTTGTTCCTTTACTTGTGCTTCAAAATTCTTTAGTTGTTCCTTCATATCTAAATATTTTTTAATCTTTTCTTTATATTCAAAACCTAGTTCTATTGATTTTCCTTCTTCAACTTCTTTGTATTTTTCTTTAAGATATTTTTCTGCAGCACTTGAACCATCTAATGCTGGTGGAGTTCTATCTTCAACCATTTTCCAAAAGCTCTTTTCAGATTCAATAATCATTTGAATTAGTTCTTCATCCCTTTGAACTTCTTTCCATATGAATTTTTGTCCACCAATTAATACTGCTATATACCCTACCTCTGCTCCTGTAACTGATAAGTAATGTTGGACTTGAAGTAAATAGCTTGCTGGAATTTCATCATCTTGCCATTCATTAGCTAAATATTGATTAGCTGTTTTACATTCAAGAATTGCATTTTCTCCTACTACTCTTCGGTCTATATTAGCTACCATAAAAGGATAGTCTTTATGTTGATAATGCTTTCTATCTCTTCTAACCTTTTTACCTGTTCTCTTTTCAAATTCTTTTGCAACTACTTCTTCGAATTGATCTCCCCAGTAAGCACTCTCGCTCTGCTCTCCGCCCTCTGTAATAGGCTCTGTTTTATCTAAATAAACCTCAAATGGAGTTTTATACTTATTAACACCTAGAATTGCTCCTACATCGGATCCTCCTATTCCCTTTTGTCTTTCTTTAAGCCACTCAAGTCTGTCCATTTATCTAACCTCCTGGCAATCAAAATATAATCTGTCCTCGTTTTCGTCATATCTAACTTCTATAAGATAGAAATCTTGATCATTAGAATCAAAAATGTTATATCCAGCTCTATTTAAAACTGTTAATTGTGCATTTATTGTAGCTATTAATACATCTATAGCTTTCATATTACCCTCCTATAAATTTTTAATAGTTTGTCTAAATCTTTCTTTAGTGGTATACTATTCTTGATTATTTTGGTTGTGGTTACTTGGAATAGTTTGGTCGCTTTCCTCGTAACCTTTTTTTACTATTTTTATAGCTTCTTCTAATGTATATCTTTTGTCATAAAGTTCTTGGACTTTATCTAAAGCTTGATTAAGTGTATAAATACTTCCCATAAAGATCTCCTTTTTTTACTCCACTTAATAGCATTGCTGTTAAGTAATAAACCTTGTACTGTTTCTAAATTCATTATTTATCCTCTCTAGCATTAATTTTTATTTGTTCTTCAACTATTTCTTTATCCAATCTTTGACTTAGCATGACTGTTATTATATCCCCTGTTCCGAAATGCTCTATTGCACTCTCTAACATATCTTTTAAACTCATATATTCCCTCCTAAACATTTAAAGCAAATAGTAGACTTAACATACTACCTACTGTTAAAAATCCAAATTTAAGCTTGTCTATCCTTCTTGTACTATCCTGGTAACAAAATACTCCTACTAGAAAGACAATCATTAAAAAGATTACTGTTATACCTCTTGAAATTAGATATCCTGTTTCTGTCATATCTAACCCTACCTTTGCTTTTTATTAAATCTATCTACAAATTCTTTTAAACATTTACTACAAAGGCTTACACCATCTACACTTATTAATTTTTTAACCTCTCCACAGCATTCACAACCAGGAGTATACTTTCTAAGTATTATGTCATTACCTTCTGTGTAAATTTCTAAAGAATCTTTCTCTTTTAGATTTAATGTCTTTCTTAATTCCATAGGGATTACTACTCTCCCTAACTCATCAATTTTTCTTACAATTCCTGTTGATTTCATTTTTTATTCCTCCTTGAATTTTATATTTTCCCCTAACATATGGTAAAATTATGTTGAAAGGGGGTGAATTTTTATGAAAGATTTTAACGATTTTATGAAAACTCTTAATTCAAAAGATTGGTCTAAAGTAGTAAAATCAATTGAAGATAAAACTATTAATACAAACAGTGCTACAGCAAATATGATTGCCAATATTGAAATTACTACTACTCTTTTAAAGGAGTATCACAATTGGTTAAACACTGAGAAATAGTATTAGCTAATTTATCTATCCAAATAGTGTTTTCAATTGGTTCTACATACTGCTCTTGAACTGGTACTTCTGGAGCAGTTCCTAAATTTACTCCACATACTGGACAATAATTGTAATCTTCTTTTAAGTTTTCATTTTCACATCTTGGACATTTATTCATTTTTATTCCTCCTTCTCTCTCCAATCTTTACAATTAATAATTGGTTTCTTATCTAGTTGTTCATTTTTCAAAGAGCAACATCTAAAAGCTTCTATCTTTTCATAAGGACAACCATCAAGTTCTGGATGTGGTTCTAAGTACCCTGGTTCATATTCATAATGACTACAAGTTAAGCAAGTCTTATTCTTAGGGTTAAACCAACACATATTCTCATGCTTTTTCATCTGTGCTTTATTAATTAACTTCTTCTTATTACAATGTTCGCATTCATAGATTATTCTTTCTCTCATATAGTCCTCCTAAGCAACTCCATATCTTATAGCCATTTTTGTAACTATATTTATATATCCATTTAATAACTTCTTATCTTCTGCTATTACATCTAGTACATTAACTTTGTTAATCTTAGATCTACTTACACCCTCTAGTGCCATATTCTTTTGTTTATTCTTTAATCTACGGTTTATATCTACTCCATAAGTTTCATTAAGTAGCTTGTACGATTCTTCTCTAACATTTCTTATATGTTCAAATCCTCCAAGCTTATTTGCTATCTTATTTATTAAAGTAGCTGTTTCTTTTCTCCAACCATTAGTATCTAAGGTTACTGCTTCTCTCATAGCTTGAATTTCTTCTCTACTCTTAGCAGCTTCTTCTTTAGCTTCTAGTGCTGTTTGTTTTACTGCTTTCATTTCTTGTAGAGATTGAATAAGTACATCTTCTATACAAGTTGGCTTGGTTTGATTTTTTAGTGCTTGCTCCATCTTATTAAATGCTTCTATATATTTAAGCTTCCATTCCAAAGCTTTAGATCCAGTAAACCCCATTACTAAAAGAGAAAATCCGTCTCTAGTTAAAAGATATTCTTTATAGAATTGTTTATTTTGTGGATGTTGATATTCAGCTTCTATAAATAGGTCTGCACAATTTTGAGCACCCCCTATATTAGCAATTAAAGTTTCTATATCTCTCACAACATTTCTATGTTCCTTTTCAAAGTCATCTGAAATTTGCCTACTAGTTACTACCAAATGACCACCTTGATTTAAAATATTGATTAATTTATTCATAGCTTGTCCTCCTTATTGTTTATTACACTGATTATCTGCCCATTCTTGTAACTTAGATTTGTTTACATACCATCTTCCATCCATCTTAAAGGCCGGAAAATCTTCTCTTAATAAAAGATTGCAATACATTTTGTTATGTCCCACTCCTAAAACTGTCATAGCTTCTTGGGGTGATATTAGAATTGACAATTAACTCACTCCCTTATCCTGTTATTTTTAAATCTCTGAAAATTTCATCTGTAGTACATCCATAAGTGTCTGCCATTCTTTTTATTAGTTGTGCCGACGGAGTCCCACTCCATCCTTGCTCTAACTTATAGAACGTACTTTTACTTATTCCCAAACATTGAATAGCTTCTTCTTGTTCTATACCTGCATTTAATCTTCTTAGTCTTATTGGTGTTATTTTCATATGCTTGTCCTCCTTTCCTTTACGATATTTTTGTTATGTTATGTGAAAAGTTTGTCTTGGTATGCTTTCATTTTATCGTAATTTTAGATATTTTAAAATCACTTTATATCGTTATTTTAGATTGCATTGTTAAAATATCTCTTTGACACTTCAAATATCTAA
>OKDB01000219.1_pt1 | contig 12977 bp, 18 predicted proteins | sample 1614451 | NCBI WGS metagenome assembly OKDB01 (sample SAMN04436939, study PRJEB24849) | human gut metagenome | biome: human gut; feature: NICU; material: stool | host: Homo sapiens | place: USA: Saint Louis, MO | collected 2009-11-08 | reverse complement strand
TTTTTAAAGAGACCATAGTAAACCCAAAGGCTACAGTTGACTGCAGCTACCAATGGTTGGATAAAGTTTCCTTTATGACCAGACAAATTGTCCATGATTTGTGGTACGTATGATACATACATCATAACTGACATGAAGGTTGCCACCCAACCAAGGGTTTTCATTTGTTTATCTGACATTCGAGACTCCTCTTTCATAAAATTCTATTTGCCTTGTACACCTAGAAATATTTCAAGACATGTTTTAATGCACAAAATTAAAACAGTGTCTATCTTACGCTTTAACAATAGAGAATGCAAGAATTTCGGGACAATGTTAAGAAGATGTAAACTATCACAAGATTGTGATAGTGCATTTAGTCTCTTATGTAGCGTTTTCATCAGAGAAAAAGACCTCTTTAAGAGGTCTAAAGTCAATGAATCTACTATTTTTTCTCATCAAAAAGCACTGATATTAAGGATTACTGTCATAAATCATTCAGCTAAGAGCACTTCTTTGATGGTTTGTTTTTGGAGTTTTCTGTTGGATAGATAAAAGAGGCTTTCATAAACTACAGCAAAACCGAGCAAGGTCCAGAAGCACACATTCCCATCAAAGTTATGCTCAATCTTTTCAGGAACCGTGTCTTTGATCACACCGATCAAGATTTCCATGATGCCATATTGATAAGCTGTCCCAAGAACAAATCCTAGATAAGCCCAAAAACGATAGGGAGCGAGAATATGATTTTGACATTCACGATTGGTGTAGCCAAAAGCCTTCATCAAGGCTAAGGTTTCGCGACTTTCTGAGACGACAATCCCCAATGACAAAAAGAGAATCGAGAAAGAAAGAATTAGGCCAATCATAATCATCATGGTTTGGATGATGTCATCTGTGTAATCTCTTAAGCCAAAGGACAATTGAACCATGGCCGCAAAACACATAGAGCCAAAGACTACAAAAAACAAGATAGATTTTCTCCCCCAAATCAGTGACGAGGATAGCTCTTTTAGGAAGGATTTGTCTTTCTTGGGAGCCCTCTTTCTCCTTTGGACCTTGATTGGTGTTGGAGACTTTTTCAATAAGCGAAGTGCCGGTGTTTGTAGTTGTCTTCTGGCATAACCAATCGCGAGAAGCATAAAGAAGGTCGTTGGCAGGATCACCAAAGCAAGCAAGAGCTGCCAGTGAAAATGAATGGTGATTTCTGGCAAAATCCCCTTCTCATTACGGAAGTCATAAAAATGTCCCATCATGAGAAATGAAGCAAAATAGCCAAGAAGCGCTCCAGCTCCAAAACTGAGTCCAAAGGCCCAAAATCGTTTAGCCAACTGGCCATTGCTATAGCCCAAAGCCTTTAAAATTCCTAATTGTTCCTTGTGGTCGTCGACAAATTGTTTGATATAAAAACACATGAGAAGGACCGACGTCAAGGACAAGACGACTCCACTGACCATGGCCACCATCCAGGAAAGCGAAACCTGGACATCATAGTAGGTCTGAATGATGGGATTGGTTTTCGAAATCTCCAACTGCTCGATGTCCAAGTAAAAATTCAAGAAGAGATTGGCTACAAAGACCGCACAAGCCCCAATGATACTAACGACAACTAATTTTCGAATATCTTTTACTGAAAACATGGCTTACCATCCAATCTCATAGGCAGTCTGAGGCTGATCATTGGTCACAACTTCGGTAATCTTGCCACTATTGACACGAATGATGGTTCTAGCCATATCCGCAATATTTTGGTTGTGCGTCACCATGATCAAGGTAAAGCCTAGCTTTTCCTTCAATTTCCAGATATAGTCCAGAATCTTGCGCCCTGTTTCTTCATCGAGGGCTCCCGTTGGCTCATCTAAAAAGAGAATCTGGCTTTTTAGCCAAGGCCCGAGCAATGGAGACTCTCTGCTGTTCCCCACCAGACAATTCACTCGGATACTTGTCCAGCTTATCGCCAAGTCCCAAATCCTCGATAATCTGCAAAAAATCATGATTGTTTGCCAGGTCAGCTCCCATCTTTACATTTTGTCTAACCGTTAGATTAGGCAATAGATAATACTGCTGGAAAATGAAGGCAATCTTTTTACGTCTAAAAGCTGTCAATTGAGCATCCGTGAGTTGTGATAAATCTTGTCCTTGAATGAGGATATGCCCCTCGTCAACCTTTTCTAAGCCTGATAACACATTTAAGAGAGTTGACTTTCCTGATCCAGAAGGGCCGAGGATAACCACATCATCCTGGTCTTGAATCTGCAAATCAATCCCCTTTAAAACCTTGGTTTGGCCGTAGCTTTTGTGCACATTTTCTAGTTGAATCATTTCTTTCCTACCATTTCTTTGATGAGAGATTGACAAACCTCTGTCAGTAATCCAATCACTTCTTCCATGCTGAACTGATAAATACCAGAAGCAACCATAGAGGCCATCCCGTGTGAGTAGATAAATAGATGCTGGTACAAGCGACCAGCCTCCTCTACAGTCAAAGGGTAGTCTGCGACAATCGAATCCAGAACTAATTGGTAGCTATGATCCTTCATGGGAAGAAAATCTTGAAAGCGACGAATCGGATCTTTGCTAGGATTTTGGAAAAGCAATTGAAAGAGTTGGGGCTCTTTTGAGGCGAAAAGGATATAAGCAACCCCGACAGATCGAAAAGGCTTCTCATCTTCTAAAGCCTTGCGAATATAATCCACCACGACCATCTCCGCAGCACCAATAACCTCTGCTTGTAACTCAGACATATTAGCAAATTGCCCAAAAATCACTCTCGGTGTAGCTCCCAGTTTCTCCGCTAATGCCCTAGCCGTTAAACTAGCCATGCCCTGTTCGCGTACCAATTGTAAAGCTGTCCCAATGATAGCCTCTTTACTAAATTTAACCTTGGGTGGCATAAGACTCCTTTCACGCAACATACGTTGCGCAACACTTGTTGCATAAAAGATATCATAAAAAGGAAAGGCTTGTCAAGAAAAAACTGAAGACCACAAAACAAAAAACCAGACTACCGATAAGAGTGGAATCTGGTTTGATAACAAGATTCTAAGGCAAATCATTTCCTGCAGCTAGGTAGATTTGGTACCATTCCTTACGCGTTAGGGTAACTTCTGCTGCTTTTCCTGCTTCAAGGACATGTTGGGGCTTGGTCGTTCCGATGACGGCCTGCATCTTACCTGGATAGCGGAGAACCCAAGCAAGGGCAATAGCTGTCGGAGTGACTTGGTATTTTTTTGCCAAGTCATTGAGGACGTGATTGAGGGCCGCAAACTCTTCTTTACCGACAAAATTTCCCTTGAAATAGCCATGCTGGAGGACAGACCAGGCCTGAATCACCGTATCAGTTAAACGACAATACTCAAAGACACTGCCATCTCGCACGGCTGCTTTTGGGCCTTCCATATTGACATGAAAACCAGCTTCAAAGCTCGGTGTAAAGGCGGCACTCAACTGCAGCTGGTTGACCTTGAGAGGTTGTTTGACAGCCGTTTTGAGCAATTCCATCATCATAGGATTTTGATTGGACACCCCAAAATGACGGACCTTGCCAGCTTGCTCCAAGTGATTAAAGGCTTCTGCCACTTCTTCAGGCTCCATGAGGGCATCCGGTCGGTGAAGGAGAAGACTATCTAAACGCTCAATCTGCAGACGCTCGAGGATGCCATCAACGGAATCCAAAATATAATCTTTGGAAAAATCAAAATAGGTAAAACCATCTTTGCGAATCCCACACTTGGACTGGATCCACATCTGGTCCCGAAGATCCGGACGACGTTTGAGGACCTTACCAAGGAGCTGCTCACACTGGCCATTGCCATAAATATCCGCCAAATCAAAGGTGTTGATTCCAATCGACAGGGCTCCCTCCACCAAGCCCTCCACCTCATCTTCACTCAATTCGCTAATACGCATCATCCCAAGGACAATCGTTGACAATCGCTCATTTTCAGCAAAATCAATATACTTCATCTCTGCCTCCTTTTCTGTATCTCTATTGTAGTGAAAAGGGTTTCAAAAATCAATTGAGAAATAAAAGGCCCTCAGCATCAACTGAGGGCTTGGATGATTTACGATAGCTAGGTCACCTTTGATAGTCTCTCAGAATCCCTAAGATTCAAGACTGATAACACTCCCATTGATTGTATATAAAGAAATGGAAGATAAGATTTTCAATAAAAAGAGCTCTTTATCACTTCCAAAAGCTTTTACAGATTTCTAACGTGGATGATACATTTATTCTTTATAATAACGTTTGGTAATCTTGTATTGTGAAATAAGGATATAAATATAGATGATGGATACAACACTCAAAGCCAAGAGGATATCCGTCTGGAAGGCAATCCCAATGATTAAAATTCCAATTAGCATGATAGGTAAGATATAATTACTTAACTTAACCACCACTTCGAAATTTTCCTCGTAGCTTATCTGTTTTTCTGCCTCATCCATCATACTCATCATAAATTCACGCACTTCCTTGGTATTGACATTGCGGGGAATTGGTTTTCCATAAAGCAGATGGAAGGTCTTGCGAAAGAAGATATCTGATAAGAAAAATAGGACAATCAAGACAAGAAAAAGATAGAGCATGGTAAAAGTTCCAAAGATAAAAGCTAAGTGCCCTGTGGAAGGTCTATCCATATACACCCATTGACTATAAAAGATGATGACTAAAAAGTATGGCAAGATCATGACTCCTTTAAAAATGGTCGCTAACCCAAACAGTTTTTTATTCTGGATGTCATAGTGATAGGCTTCCTCTTCGTCTTCTATCTGGAGCATTTTTTGATGGACTTTTCTCGCGCTTATTAGTAAGGCTATCGTGACCATAAACACGATAAGAAACAAAAGTATTGAGCCCAAAAGGAGTACTTCTATACTAAAGAAGGATTGGATTTCAAGGGGTTTTTCGGATCCGAACATGCCTGTCAAAAAACCAATGACTCCTCCAATCAAGCCGGAAACTGTGATGATTCCGACATTTCTCCAAAAACGATTACGTGGAGATCTTTTTTGTGGTTGCTTTTTCATAATCATTCCTCTTCCTCTACAAGACTAAAAACATTTTCCACAGGCTCTTTAAAAACCTGGGCGATGGTGATGGCAATAATAACCGAAGGGGTATATTCCCCCCGTTCCAAGAGACTGATGGACTGACGCGAGACCCCTGCTAGCTTGGCTAGCTCAGATTGGTTGAGCCCATCACGCGCCCTCAACTCTTTCAGACGATTTTTTAAGATCATGGCATCCGCCTCCTTATAGTTGAACACCCTGAATATCTTCGATACGGACTAATTTAGTTTCTCTTTGTTGTTTATTAATTTCACGACTCAATTTGACCCAATCTTCATCGATATCCATAATTTCATACTCGGTTCTAAATCCATTTACCGTAACCGTTTGTCCTTTTAATTCTTCTAAAAGTCTAGACATTTCTTGACTTCCTTTCAATTGTTTTTCCAATCGTCTGATGCGTCTGTTCAATCTTTTTATCTTCTTCTCTGAGCCCGTATAAATCAGAAACAGAAGTGGAATAAAAGATAGCCAAATATATTTCATCGTAATTTCTCTCCTTCCTTCGTCTAAAACTATTGTAACGCTTCTTTTTATTTTTGACAAGCATCTTTGTCAAAAATAAAAAGAACATTGTCAAAATTATTGAAAATAAAATATAAGTAGCTCACCTTTTCAAACCTTTTAATGTATCTCTCCTTCGATAAACGACTTGGAAAAATTGATGTGAAAGATACCGCTAAGAAAGTACCCAAAACCAAATAATTTTAGATACTCAGAGGTTTGGAGAACTGTCTTAACCTGAGCCTAAAAATAAAAAATCGAGGGCTCAAACTTTACTCATGAAACTTCGGAGAAGATCGCTGACATTTGCTATCACCTAAGGAAAGTTTCAAAATTCAAGCTATACATTTTCTTAGGCATTACTAGTTTTGAAATAGAAAAAACTAGCAAGATTCTTCAATCCTGCTAGTCATTTGTCTTATCAATATGATTTTGTTCAGTCAGTACAAAACCGACTGACTAAGTTAAGGTGATTATTTGTCGCCAAAAACTTTGAAACGGCCTTCTGTTTGGATGTCCTTATCTCCTGCTGGTGCGACGATTTGTCCAAATGGTGCTTGGGCACGGAGCTTCCAGTTAGCTGGGATATCATATTTTTCAGCCAATTGGGCATCAACAAGTGGGTTATAGTGTTGCACGTTCATGCCGATATTCTTCTCAGCCAAAGCCAACCATGTTGCATAAAGAGCGATTCCGTGACCTTGTTCTGACCAAATTGGGAAGTTATCTGCATAAAGTGGGAATTGCTCTTGAAGGCCTTTCACCACATCTTGATCTTCATAGAAGAGGATTGTTCCTTAGCTTGGGCAAAACCTTTCAAACGTTCTTTTGTTCCCTCGAAGGCTTCTGCAGGTGTCACTTTTTCAAGTTCAGAGTAAGCAATCTCATTCCAGAAGGCATCTGATTCTTCATCCAGCAAGATTACCACACGTGATGTTTGTGAGTTAAAAGCAGTTGGTGTGTTAAAAACCGCTTCTTGGATAGTATCAATTAATTCTTGATTTGAAAGTTCCACATCTTTTCCCAATGCATAGATAGAACGGCGTTTTGTTTGTAAATCTGTAAAGTTTGTCATCGTTATTTCCTCTTTATTTGTGATATATGTTAATTGTTAAAATTATTAAGTTTATTTGTAATAGCTTTGATTACAACAACATTATAGCCGTTTAAAATGTAATGTCAATAGTTACGACTCAAAAAAATCACTAATTATTGATATTTTTTCTTACCCGTGTCAAAATACCATCATTATCTTCAAACGTTAAGGCATTAGAAGATAACCATTTGATCTCAGCTCCACGATTTTTAGCACGCTCTGCAAGACCAAGCATATCTTCTTCACGTTTGGCCAAGTCTTTTCCACCCCATTCATTGACCGCCAAATGATGATGGTAATCACCTGAAGCAATCCAACTGGCACTTGGAATAGTGAATTTATCTGCTAGCTCCAAAACTTCCTGATAGAAAGCTGAAGCTAGCTGACTATCCTTGACCGATAAGTGAATATGCCCCATGCGAGTATCCTTAGCTATCACAAAAGGTTCAACCTTGCGCCCCATCTCGTAAATTTCTTGAGCTGAGAGTTCTTCTGTTACCCCAACGATGCGACCATCCTCACGAATATCCCATTCAGCGACAGGCTTGTCTCGATAGAGCTCAATACCATTGCCCTCAAGGTCTTCCAAATAAAGAGCTTCACTATAACCGTGGTCAGCTGCACCAACAAAAGGATAGTCCAGCTCAGCAATATGTTTGAAAACATCAGCTAGACCCTCACGAGAAGGTAACAAAATCGCCATATGGTAAAGGCCATAACTGGACTTGACCGCCTCCTCACGATTGGTTTCAATCAAGTGGACCAAGGGCTTGTTTCCAGCTCCCAAGATAACCTCTTTTTCCGTTTGGGAGAGGATTTCAAGACCTATAATCTGTGTATAAAAGGCCGTCTGACGAGCCAGGTCCTTCACATTAAGTACTGCCTCAGCTAAATAAATCTTGCTATTATAATCGTATGTCATATGATTTTCTCCTGTGTTGTAATCTTTTATATGACAATATTATACTTAGTTTAATTGTAATGTCAATCATTACAACTCAGTAATAAAAAAGAAACCGAATAACTTTCGATTTCCTCTATCTTACTGACTAAACAATCAAGCTCCAGCTTCTTTCCAGTTGGCCTTTGCATCTTTTAAAATACCAGCCAGTGTTTTCTTTTCAAGCTCTTTTTCCATTGCCATTTGAACGTCTTCTAGGCTTTGATCCAAGATTCCATGAATATTTCGTCCTACTGGACAGGCTGGGTTAGGATTGTCATGGAAACTAAAGAGTTGACCACTTGGGCCGATGCTATCCACAGCACGATAAACCTGAAGAAGGTTAATTTCTTCTGGGTCCTTGAGCAAGCTAGCTCCACCTGTTCCCCTTTGAACTGAAATTAAGTCTGCTTTCTTTAGTTGCGACAAGGTTTTGCGGATAATAACAGGGTTAACTCCCACACTACCAGCCATAAAGTCACTGGTTAACTTAGTTTCATTTCCCTTATTTTGTGCTATAAGAGTCAAAATATGAACGGCAATGGTAAAGCGACTTGGAATTTGCATATTTGGGACCTCTCATTCTTCTTTGCTATTTTACTTGATTATAACAAAAAGAAAGTTGTAAAACAAGGAGTTACAACAACTTGAGAAGTCAATCTTAGCGCTAAAAAAATAGAGCCATTATAGACTCTATCTGATTGTATTGGATGATAAACAACTAGAACTGATAAGCTATATTATTCTCACTTACTGAGGCTCTAGTTGGGTCTTTTGTTTCTTACGGACACCCTGCCCCTCAATATGCTGTTTGACCAAATCCACAACTTCATCATTGGTTGGCAAGTCCGAGTGCTGAGCATCTTCACCTGTAACCGTAATTTCAGTATAGCTCTTTGCTTGGTTCTGATAGATATATTTCCCAGCGGACACACTAGCATCAGGCACCAACTCGTCCGAATCATAGGTGATAGTTCCTGCTACCGAATAGACATGTAGGGTGGACGGAATATTCTTCTTACCAGCTATGAAATCCGCAAGCATGACTGATTTATTTTTGATATTGGTTTCAGTGAAATTATAGGGCGTCCCGATAGTCATGAGTGAGTTAATCCTAACATCATAGTCACTCAGATAATTTTCAATAAAGGCTGTATAAATCAGTCCACCATTGGAATGGGCCAGACCTTTAAAATTATTGAAATTGTATTTATTCTGCAAGGCTTCAAAGGCCTGATTCATCATCTTAGCTTGTTTCTTGATATTACTATATCCATCTTTGTTATTTTCAAAACCGATAACAATGACTGGCTCGTTGTCCTTAGCCTTGATTTTGCCCTCAAAGGTGATACGACCATTGTTCCAAACCTTGACCTTGAGGAGGCTATGCTTGACTCCAGGACGGTCTTGATTGAGCTTACGTACCAAGCCATCAAAACGATTTTCTGTAGCGGAGCTCCCTGGAATCATGATAATAGGAGACAATTTTGAATTGTAGAAAGTCTCGATTTCCTTGACATTTTTCCTGGTCCAACTATAGGACGGCACAGCCAAACCAATGAGAAAGACCGCAACAAGGATAAAGGCCAATTTCGTTTTTTTACTGAACTTCATTGCTTTCTCCTTCCTCTTTCAAACCGTGTTGCACCTTATTAGACAGATGAACAAAGGGAATAAAGATTGCAACATCAACCGCAAAACAGAGCAGACTAACAGTAAGTGCCCGCAGGCTACCACCAGTTCCAATAAAGGCGTAAAGAAGGCTCGGCGTACCATCTGGTACAGGGTAAACCGCCGCAGGCATGAGGCGAATAGCCAGAGCCACCGCTGCTATTTCCATATTGACCATAGGTGCTAGAAGAAAAGGAATCAGATAAACCAGATTTAGTAAGACTGGTATCCCTACCATCAAGGGGGCCCCATTATTAAAGAGGCTAGGGAAAACACTAAGAAGACTAACTTTCTTGTCCTTAAAGCTTGTTGATTTTAAAAGTAGAGCCACCAAGAGAGCCAGACCTGATCCAATACCAGCCACCAAGCCGTAACTATGATAAAGATTTGTTAGCGTATAAAGGTGGGGAAGCCCAGTCGTCGTATGGTGGGAGACGGCATAGGTCAGATTCTCCAAAGCAAAACTATCCTCAGTAATAGCATTGTGAGCAAAAGCCTGACTATTTCCAACCCAAGCAGAGAAAGTGTTCAAAAGTCCCATCATAAAGGTTGAGAATAGATGGTTATGGGTTACGGTGATTCTCGATACATACTGACCTATGGTCTGAAAAACATTACGCTGTTCTCCAACAAACAAAAGAATATTAAGACCAACAGCCAAGATTAGGGATAAAAAGATGGGACGAACTGTCTTAGGTTGATAAATATAGTCCTTATCCACAATCTGATCATCACTAGCTCTTGAAAAGCGAAAAATCTGGCCAACCAGATAACCCACGAAGATAGCCAGCATAATATTAATCGAAGCTGGTAAATTGATACGTGTCAAATCGCCATCGTTTATGGGAGACATTAACAACTCTTGCGATCCTATTGTCAAACTGACCAAAAGGGAGGTCACACCAGCTGTACCAGTACTTCTGCCGTAGTGACCAGCCGTGTATTTTCCTGCAAAATAGGTTGACAAGGGACCTGCTAAACCACCAAGAAAACTGGAAAGATTGTTGAGCACCTGACCAGTTATCTTAAAAGCTGGCAGCCAATCAGAAACTGAAAACAACTGGTTAATATAACCAAGCTCTGAAAAGACGGATAACGAAACCACCCGAATAATTCCTGAAAATAGGAAAAAGGGAAAGAGCGAAACCAAGGTTTTCTGCGTAATTTGGACGAAGCCTCGCTCACGAAACCAGAGAAACCTCTGGACCAAATAGTTTGTCATAAAAGACTCCTAGTAAAAGGCAAAATAAACTTTACATTCAACGTTTTTCTTCATTATAACACAAAGAGAGAGGCCTTACCTTAATCGTGGGTTAAAGCACACACTATCAGAATTTAGTCACCACCATTTTCATGATTTCTTGAAAAATTTAAGAAATATTTGAGAATTTCTTGATGTTTATTTAATGACTTTATACTACAATAAAGATGAAAAGAAAGCGGTATCAAATAAGCGAAAGGAGGCTTATCATGAAAAAGGTACTTGAGGTCAGACATCTGACTAAACGTTACGGCCAACACCTAGCACTCGACAATGTAAACCTGACCTTAGAAAAGGGTGAGGTCTATGGCCTTATCGGAAGAAACGGGGCAGGTAAGACAACACTGATTAAAGTCATCACTAAACTCATCCGCCCTAGCCAAGGCAGTGTTTCCCTCTTCCACTCCGCTTCCAAATCAGAGTGGACTCACGCACTGAAACGTGTTGGTTCTGTGATTGAAACACCAGTTGCCCTGAATCATCTCAATGCACGTCAAAACCTACGTTACTACTGCAAGATTCATCACGTTCCAAATCCTGACAAGGTCATTGATGAAATCCTTGATACAGTTGGACTTGGACACACTGGCAAGAAAAAATTTCGTAGTTTCTCACTGGGTATGAAGCAACGTCTAGGTATCGCTATTGCACTGATTGCAAAACCAGACCTACTTATTTTAGATGAACCGATTAATGGTCTCGACCCAGTTGCTATCAAAGAATTCCGCCAAATGATTAAAAAATTGAGCGAAGAGCAAGGTATGACAGTTCTCATCTCTAGCCATATCTTGTCTGAACTCTATCAAGTTTCAACCCGCTTTGGCATTATTGATCACGGTCACATCATCCGTGAAATCACTAAGGACGAATTCGAACATCTCAGCGAAGACTATATCGTTCTTAAAACTAACCAATTAGCCCTGGCTAGTCGCATTCTCCAAGACCAACTCCATCAACACTTCAAAGTGGTTAACAGCGACAATGAAATTCATATTTTTGACAAATCCCATGTTATAAAGGCAATTGTCAAAGAGATGGTTAAACAAGAAGTTGACATCGATGAAATTTACTACAAACGTCAAGACTTAGAAAACTACTTCACACAACTAGTAGATTCAGAAAGGAGGTAGAGCCATGTTACACACTATTCACGCCGATTTCTATCGACTCTTCCGTTCTAAAGGATTTTGGATTTCTGAAATTATCCTAGCCCTAAACATTATTTCTGGTGTCCTATTGGGAGGCACAGGGCATGTAGGCGTAGAAACTGGGGCAAAACAAGCCGTTAAAAGCGCCTCTTCGTGGACTGGTGTCGGATCACTGATTAATTACTCTAGTAGTATCTCCATGACAGTCCTCTTCACTTTAATTGTGGTCTCTATCATTTTGGGTGTTGATTTAGCACAAAAATTGTACAAGAATAATCTCACCTCTGGCATTTCACGGAGCGGGTTCTTCTTCGCCAAGGCAACCGTCATTGTAGCTATCACTTTAGGACAACTCCTCCTGTCTTACGGCCTTGCCTTTGTTCTAGGTACTCTTTGCCACGGTCTTGGAACTGTACCTGATCACTTTGTTAGAAACTTTGCCTTAACTTTCCTTCTCCAATTCTTGTGTAATCTAGCTTGGGTAAGTCTGACCACGGTTGCCCTCTACCTCACACATTCTATCGTGACAACCTTTGTGACTTACACCCTTGGTTTAGTAGCTTTAACCGTACCAGCAGCAATCTTCCCTAAAGTAGAAATTTTGAAATACTTGTCACTCAACTTTAATTACGGCATGACTGCAGATAAAACTATCATTCAAAATACTGCAATCGTGGCAGTAGGATTTATCCTAGCATTTACAGCTTTGGGCTTGATTACCTTTGAAAAACAAGATTTATGAGAACATTCAAAACTATCCATGTGACGAGGAACTGACAAATCGGTTAAAACCCTCGACACCAAAATTTGCGATTCCCATATTTATACTTTAAATTAGCGTGTCGATCAAATATCATTAAGCTACTTTTGCCCTTTAAATATCCCATAAATGAGGAAATACTTAGTTTCGGTGGTATACTCACCAACATGTGAATATGATCTGGGCAAGCTTCTGCTTCATGAATTTCAACACCTTTTCTTTCGCATAATAATCGTAAGATTTGACCTATACTTGCTTTGTATTTCCCATAGATTATCTGACGTCTATATTTCGGGGCGAAAACAATATGATACTTACAATTCCATGTAGTATGTGCTAAACTATTATTATCCTGTCTCATCAGGGGTCCTCCTTTAGTATATTAGTTAGTGGTCGGGAAACCTAATCTAATATAACACTTTAGGGGGACTTTTTTGATACATCGCTAAAAGCTTTTCGGAACCACTAGCACAGCTAGTGGTTTTCGTAAAACAAAAAAAGAGAAGACCTATCAGGTCCTCTCTAGATGTTAGCTTTTCGTCACCCAC
>OKDB01000204.1_pt1 | contig 13681 bp, 10 predicted proteins | sample 1614451 | NCBI WGS metagenome assembly OKDB01 (sample SAMN04436939, study PRJEB24849) | human gut metagenome | biome: human gut; feature: NICU; material: stool | host: Homo sapiens | place: USA: Saint Louis, MO | collected 2009-11-08 | reverse complement strand
AGCGTCCCGGCCTGGGACCAGCCGTAGCTCCAGCCAAAATACTCTCCGGAAATAACCAGCCCAACGGCGATCCCCCATAAGCGGAAACTGCCGAGCGTTCTTTTTAGCGTTGTGGTTTGCTCTGTCATGTTCGTTGCCTCGCCAGATAAAGATATCGGGAGGGTTGCAAAGAGAATGCCAGGGCAGCCCGCAGGGGGAGCGTAGCGAATCATCCTCGCGTACTCCGTGTACGCTCCGGTTCTTTCGCGCTGTCCGTGTCCAAACTGTCTGCAACGATTACGCCTGTTGGGATAAGCTCTAAGCCAACGAGGATCAAAAAAGGGGCAGACTGCGCCCGGCGAGAGAGTCGCCGTGGTGCAGCTGCCCGCAAATGTGGCGTTACTGGTGCACGATGGCGCCAGCGTCTTTTTGAATTACCGGACCTGCTTTCACCTGCAGGTTAAGTCCTTTACTCTCCAGCTCGGCGTTGCGAATGCGCAGACCGCGGTCGGCTTCAATATTGACGTTGCTAAAATGGAAACCGCTGAGCGGCGCTTCCGGGGTACCGATAATATAGGCCGCCGCTTTGCTGTCGCCTGTGGAGGTTAAATTTTCAACGGTGATATTACTGAAGTGCGGAGTCTTGTATTTATCGAACGGCTGTTTCGGGTCGCTGTCCGGCGGATAGATCTGTTCGCCGAGGGTAAAGCCGCCTGCCTGCAACAGCTTATCGACCTCGGCCTGCACAATCGGCGCGGCTTTGTAATAGGCGGAGAACACCAGCGGCACCTCAACGTTATGCATTCTGGTATTGCGGTAGACGATATTTTTTACCTCACCGCCTTTGCCGCGCGGGCTTTTAATCCGAATACCGTACATCGAACCTTCGAAGGTATTGTTTTCCACCAGCACGTTATTCACGCCGCCTGCGCTCTCGCTGCCGATGGAGATCCCGCGCCCCTGCTTCAGGGTGTTGTTGGCGATATAGATGTTATCCACCACGCCCTCCGGGAAGCGCGGGTCGGCTTTTTCCGCCTTGATGGCAATATGGTCGTCGTTACAGTCGATATAGTTGTTGGTAATACGGATATTCTGGCTATCGATAGGATCGATGGCGTCGGTATTCGGCGCATGCCACGGCGAAAGAATACGCGTGCCGTTGATATCGACATCGTGCGCGTAGCGGGTGACCACGTGGAAGCTGGGTGAATGGGTGAGGGTCACGCCGTAGATAAGCACGTTGCTGGCGCGGGTGATATAAATCAGCCGCGGTCGGTCGGTACCGCCTTTCTTGCCGGTGGCGCGGATATTTTCCCGCCAGCGCTCCCACCACACCGCGCCCTGGCCGTCGATAGTGCCTTCACCGACGATGGCCACGTTTTGCGCGTCGGCGATGCTGATAAACGGCAGCCAGCCGTTTTCAGCTTCGGCGTATCGCGTTTTATCATCGCCGCGATAGGCAGCCACTTCGGTTGAGGCCACCAGGGTGGCGTCTTTCTCCAGCTTAAGCTGAATATTATTCTTCAGAAACAGCGGGTTGGTCAGGAAATTACCTTTTGGCACCAGCACCGTTCCCCCTCCGGCGGCGGCGCAGTCATCAATCGCTTTTTGAATGGCATCGGTGTTGAGCGCGATTTGCAGCCGATGGCCTTCTGCGCCGTAGTGGGTGATATCACAGATTTTATCGGGAAACTTCACGGAACTCGCGGCCTGAGCGGCGTACAGCGGTAGAAGACCGACGGCGGCAGCGGCGGCCCACAGAGGTAAAGCGCGGGGTATCATGGCATTATCCTTTTTTGGTTTGTTGTTTTGTAAAATTAGCACCAATGTTTTGATTTAATGAGGGCGGCGATCACGGTTTCTCTTTTGTCGTTATTCTGCCCATAAGTAGCGATGATGATTTGGGCGAATGCATAGATGACAGGCCCGGCGGCTTTGCAATTTGGCGACAGGCGGGGTATAAGGAATCTCTTATCTGGATGTTTAGATGTCTATACGCCCATGGAGTCAAATGCAAACAACACAACAACAAGGTGGGCAGCTTAAGCGCACCATGAAGACCCGCCACCTGATTATGCTGTCGCTGGGTGGCGTTATTGGCACAGGGCTATTTTTTAATACCGGCTATATCATCTCCACCACCGGAGCGGCGGGTACGCTGCTGGCCTATCTGATTGGCGCGCTGGTGGTCTGGCTGGTGATGCAGTGTCTGGGCGAACTCTCGGTGGCGATGCCGGAAACCGGGGCGTTCCACGTCTACGCCGCGCGCTATCTCGGCCCGGCGACCGGGTACACCGTCGCCTGGCTCTACTGGCTAACCTGGACCGTCGCGCTTGGCTCAAGCTTCACCGCCGCCGGATTCTGCATGCAGTACTGGTTCCCGCAGGTGCCGGTATGGGTCTGGTGCGTGGTGTTCTGCGCGGTGATTTTCGCCCTCAACGTTATCTCCACCCGCTTCTTTGCCGAAGGTGAATTCTGGTTCTCGCTGGTGAAGGTGGTCACTATTATCGCCTTTATTATTCTCGGCGGGGCGGCGATCTTCGGCATCATTCCGATGCAGGATGGCTCCCCGGCGCCGGGGCTGCGCAATATCACCGCCGAAGGCTGGTTCCCGCACGGCGGTCTGCCGATCCTGATGACCATGGTGGCGGTTAACTTCGCTTTCTCCGGCACCGAGCTTATCGGCATCGCGGCGGGGGAAACGGAGAATCCGCACAAAGTCATTCCGGTGGCCATTCGTACCACCATCGCCCGGCTGATTATCTTTTTTATCGGCACCGTCTTCGTGCTGGCGGCGCTGATCCCGATGCAGCAGGCGGGAGTCGAAAAAAGCCCGTTTGTGCTGGTGTTCGAAAAGGTGGGGATCCCCTACGCGGCGGATATCTTTAACTTTGTGATCCTGACGGCGATTCTGTCGGCGGCCAACTCTGGCCTCTACGCCTCCGGGCGGATGCTGTGGTCGCTCTCCAATGAAAAAACGCTGCCGTCCTGTTTTACCAAATTGACCAGGAACGGCGTGCCGCTGACGGCGATTTCAGTCAGCATGCTCGGCGGCGTGCTGGCGCTCTTCTCCAGCGTCGTGGCCCCGGATACGGTGTTTGTCGCGCTGTCGGCGATTTCCGGCTTCGCGGTGGTGGCGGTATGGCTGAGCATCTGCGCCTCGCACTTTATGTTCCGCCGCCGCCATCTGCAGCAGGGGAAGGCGCTAAGCGAACTGCACTACCGCGCGCCGTGGTATCCGCTGGTGCCGGCGCTGGGATTTGTGCTTTGCCTGGTGGCCTGCGTGGGTCTGGCGTTTGACCCGAGTCAGAGGATTGCGCTGTGGTGCGGGATCCCGTTCGTGGCACTGTGTTATGGTGCGTATTATCTGACTCGTTCACGGAAACTCACCCAGGAGCCTCAACATGTCGCAGAATAATCCGTTAACCGCCCTCCTTGACGCAAAGCCCTTTATCCTGCTGGACGGCGCGATGGCGACGGAGCTGGAAGCGCGCGGCTGCAATCTTGCCGACAGCCTGTGGTCGGCGAAAGTGCTGGTCGACAACCCGGAGCTTATCCGCGAAGTTCACCTCGACTATTTCCGCGCCGGCGCGCAGGTGGCGATCACCGCCAGCTATCAGGCGACGCCGGCGGGCTTTGCCGCCCGCGGCCTCGATGAAGCGCAGTCGAAAGCGCTGATCGGCAAAAGCGTTGAGCTGGCCCGCAAGGCGCGGGAGGCGTATCTGGCGGAAAACCCGCAGGCGGGCGCGCTGCTGGTTGCCGGTTCGGTCGGGCCGTACGGCGCCTTCCTGGCGGACGGTTCGGAGTATCGCGGCGATTATGTCCGCAGCCGTGAGGAATTTCAGGCGTTTCATCGTCCGCGCGTGGAAGCGCTGCTCGACGCCGGGGCCGATCTGCTGGCCTGCGAAACGATGCCGAATTTCGCCGAGATGAAGGCGCTGTCGGAGCTGCTGACCGCCTATCCGCGCGCGCGGGCGTGGTTCTCGTTTACCCTGCGCGATGCGCAGCATCTCAGCGACGGCACGCCGCTGCGGGAAGTGGTTGCCGTGCTGGCAAACTATCCGCAGGTGGTGGCGCTGGGCATTAACTGTATCGCGCTGGAAAACACCACCGCCGCGCTGGCGCATCTGCATAGCCTGACGGCGCTGCCGCTGGTGGTTTATCCTAATTCCGGGGAGCACTATGACCCGGTATCCAAGACCTGGCATCACCACGGCGAAGCCTGTGCAACGCTGGCGGGATATTTACCCCAGTGGCTGGCGGCGGGGGCGAAGCTGATTGGCGGCTGCTGCCGCACGACGCCGAAGGATATTGCCGAACTGAACGCGCGGCGTTGAGTTTGCGCCGGGTGGCGGCTGATGCCTTACCCGGCCGACAACGTGCACGAATCGTAGGCCGGGTAAGCGTAAGCGCTACCCGGCATCAATCACCCGGCATCCGCTAACACAAACATCCCGTACGGGTGGATTTCGAGATAGTAATGCTCGCCGACGTCCGGCTGCAGCCGCGTCGCGTTCACCTGCAGCAAAATTTCCTGCCCGTGCCACTCTACCGTCACCTCGTACTGCGGTCCCATATAGGCCACGTGACGGATCGTGCAACGCTGGCTCTCCTCGCCGCGATCGCTCAGGGTGATCGCCTCCGGGCGGACGCCGACGCTGCCCTCGCCGTGGGCGGCAAAATGCGGCGGCCTCGGCAGCCGATAGCCATAAATATCGACGAAACCCTCGCTGAAGGCGGCCGGGAACAGGTTGGCATCGCCCATAAAGCTTGCCATAAAGCGCGACGCAGGCTGGCGGTAAAGATCCTGCGGCGAGCCGATCTGCATGATATGCCCCTTATTCATCACCAGCACGGTATCGGAAACCGCAAAGGCTTCACTCTGATCGTGGGTCACGTACAGCGAGGTGATATCAAACTGCTTTTGCAGTTCGCGGATCTTATCGCGCATGCTGCGCCGCAGGTTGGCGTCGAGGTTACTTAAGGGCTCATCAAACAGCAGCACCTTTGGCTTGAGGATCAGGGCGCGCGCCAGCGCCACGCGCTGCTGCTGGCCGCCGGAGATCTGATCGACATAGCGGTCTTCGAAGCCTTCCAGATCCACCATCGCCAGCGCCTCCTTCACCCGCGCTTTCACATCGCCGCGCGACGCGCCGAGCATCTTCAGACCGTAGCCGACGTTGTCCCCCAGCGACATATGCGGAAACAGGGCGTAAGACTGAAACACCATACAGATGTCGCGCTGCTGAATGGATCGATGGGTCACGTCTTCGCCATCGATGAAAATCTGCCCTTCGCTCGGTTTTTCCAGCCCGGCGACCAGGCGCAGGATGGTGGTCTTACCGCAGCCGGAAGGGCCGAGCAGGGTCACCATTTGCCCCTGCGGGATGGTGAGATTGATATTGTCGATAACCGTGTTGCTGCCGAATCGCTTGGTGACGTTGCGCAGTTCAACAAAATTTTTCTGACTCATAGTGCGCTCCATTACGCCTGGTTTTTGGCTTTTGACCGGGAGATACGCGCTTCCCCGATCAGCCAGTCAAAGATAAAAATAATCGCCAGCATCACTACGATCAGAATCGATCCGTAGGCGATCGCCACGCCGTATTCGCCGTCTTCCACCCGGTTGAGGATATAGGCGGTAGCGACGCGGGTGTCCGGCGTCACGAGGAACACAATGGCGCTGACGGTGGTAATGGCGCGCACAAAGCTGTAGATCAGCGCCGAGAGGATCGCCGGGCGCAGCAGCGGCAGCAGGATATGCGTAATGGTGCGCAGGGAACCCGCGCGCAGGCTGAGCGACGCTTCGTCCAGCGATTTGTCGATCTGGCCTAAACCGGCAATGCCCGCCCGGATGCCCACCGGCACGTTACGCATCACCATCGAGATAATCACAATCGCTGCCGTTCCGGTGAGGTACACCGGCGCGCTGTTAAAGGCGAGAATATAGGAGACGCCCGCCACGGTGCCCGGCACCGCGAAGCACAGCATGGTGGTGAACTCGATGGTCTTTTTGCCTTTAAACTGCTGACGCACCACGATCCAGGCGATCAGCAGGCCGAAGGCGGCGGTGATCGGCGCGGCGATCCCGGCGTAGAGCAGGGTATCGAGCAGCGAAGGCCAGGCACCGTCGCTCATCCCCTGGCCGAACAGCTTGATAAAGTTATCCAGCGTCAGGGTGTAGTCCACGCCCCAGTTAACGGTAAAGCTGCCGTAGAAAATGCTGCCGTAGAGCAGGGCGTTGAAGGCGATCCACACCGCCAGAATGGCGATCACGCTCCACACCAGGGTCACCGGCAGCGGCTGCACGTCGCCGCGATAGGACTTACCGGAAACCGTGACGTACGAGCGCTTGCCGATCCACATATACTGAATGCAGAACACCAGCAGCGAGAACAGCAGCAGGAACGCGCCCAGGGTACTGGCGGCCTGATAATCGAGCTGCGAACCGGTGATATAGAAGTAGATTTGCGTCGCCAGCACGTCGAAGTTGCCGCCGAGCACCAGCGGGTTGCTGAAGTCGGCCAGCGACTGGACGATGACAATTAAAAACGCGTTCGCCAGCGCAGGTTTCAGCAGCGGGACGAAGACGCCGTTAAAGGTCTGCCAGCGGCTGGCGCGCAGGGTGTACGACGCCTCCTCCAGCGACGGATGAATGGTTTTAATCGCGCCGTCGAGGATCATAAACGCCATCGGAGTGAACGCCAGCACCTGCGCCAGCCAGATGCCGGTAAACCCGTACAGCCAGTTGGTGTTGGTTAAGCCGAACCAGTCGACCATCAGCTCGGTGACGTAGCCGGAACGGCCCATCATCAGGGTAACGCCGAGGCCGACGACAAACGGCGGGGTGACGATCGGCAGAATCGAGAAAATGCGGCCAATAATCGCGCTGCGCTTGGCGATGCGGGTGGTGTAAATCGCCAGCAGCAGGCCAAAGAAGGTGCAGCCGATGCCTACCGCAATCGACAGGGCGATGGAGTTGAGGATCACCTGGACAATATGCGCCTGCGACAGCACGGCCATAAACGCCAGCGGGGCAAACTCGCCGGCGTCGTTGGTGAACATCGGGATGAAAATGGCGATGCTCGGCCAGACGATAAAGACGCCGATTAACGCCACGATGGTGACCAGCGAACCAATCACAAAGCGGTCGCCGCCCAGCCATTCCAGGCGGGTGAGCGCCAGGGTCATGATGGCGCCCAGCGCGACAAACAGCACGAGGGTGGCGTAGCCTAACCCGCGGCCTTCCACGGTGGCGCTGACGACGATAAACGCCATACAGAGGAGCGCCCAGCCGGCGTCGAGGTAGTGGCGGCTGCGCTGCTCCCGGCTGGCTTCCTGCCATGGACGAATCAGCAGCAGGCTCGGCAGGAGATACCACAGCCAGCTGATATTGAACTGTGACCAGCCGTAGGCCGCGAGAATTTCATCGCGCGTGGACTCCAGCAGACCGTAATCCAGGCTCCAGCTCGGCAGCAGGGCGAACGCCATCCAGCCGAATAAAACCCAAAGGAATATCGCATCCCGCTTTTTCACGGGATGGAGTGCAAGTGTGTGTGACATAAGTTTTCCGGTGTCGTAGGCCGGGTAGGGCGTGGATGCCGCCACCCGGCAAATGAACGCAGTGCGGGCTTATTTACCCATCTTCACTTCGCTAACCCATTTATTGATGAGCGCTTTACGCACGTCCGTTGAGCCGTATTTATCCATGTCGTAGTTGATAAGCTTCAGGTCGTCGAGCTTCAGCGAGTTCGGCGAAGTTTCGGCGGTAGTGTTGGTCAGGATCTGATAGGACTTGCCTTTCTTCCACGCCAGCTCCTGGGCCTCTTTCGACAGCACCCAGTCGACGAACAGTTTGGCGTTGTCGAGGTTGCGCGCGCCCTTCAGAATGCTCACGCCGCCAATTTCGTAGCCGGTGCCTTCGCACGGCGAGATCAGCTCCAGCGGCGCGCCCTGTTCTTTTTCCAGCGAATAGTCGTGCAGGAAGCCGATGCCGATGGCCGTTTCACCGCGGGCGGCGTTGCGCGCCGGGGCGATACCGGACTTAGTGTACTGGGAGACGTTAGCGTTGAGCTGTTTAAGATAATCGAAAGCCTGATCGTCTCCCCACAGCTGGGCGAAGGTCGCCAGCGCGGTGTAGGCGGTGCCGGAGCTCTGCGGGTCGGCAATCTGGATTTCGCCTTTGTATTCCGGTTTGGTCAGATCCTTCCAGCATTTTGGCACCGGCAGGTTTTTCTCTTTCAGGCGCTGGGTGTTCACGCCGAAGCCGAGAATGCCGACGTACACCGCCGAGGAGTAGTTGCCTTTCAGCTTCGCCGGATCGCGGAACTGCTCCATCACCTGCGTAAGATTCGGCGATTTATAGGGCTGCAGCAGGCCCATTTCGCCGGCCTGGGACTGCGGGTCGAGGGTGCCGCCGTACCAGACATCCGCCTGCGGGTTTTTCTTCTCGGCATCGACCTTCGCCAGCGTGCTGCCGGAGCCGTTGCGAATAAACGAGGTTTTTACGTCATATTTTTCGCCGAAGGCTTTAGTTTCCGCCTCACACATTTCGTTGGTGGCGCTGCAATAGACCACCAGACGACCTTTGGCGTGCGCCGCGCCGCTTAACGTCGCCAGCGCAATGCCGGAAGCAATCAGGGTAGTGACCAGCGTTTTTTTCATTATTTTATCCTTTGAGCAGCAGAGGTAGTAATGCTCGCCATCAGCAGCGGCATCAGCAATAAACCCATCAGAACTGCGGCGACCGAGAGTAAACTGAACATCCCCGACCAGCCGTAGCGTTCAATGACCAGCGACAGAGGCCAGCCCGCCAGCGCTGCCCCCAGATAGGCGAACAGGCCGAGAAATCCGCTGATGGAACCCGCCGCCGCTTTGTGTCCGCACTCCACCGCCGCGAGGCCAATCAGCATTTGCGGGCCAAAAACGAAGAAGCCCACCGTAAAGAAACAAACCGCCAGCAGCGCGTAGTGGTGTACCGGCGCCAGCCAGAGCGCGGCGACGGAGACCATCAGCCCCAGCGTGAACAGTAAAATCATCGGCGCCCGCTGGCCGCTGAACAGCAGATCCGAGCCCCATCCGGCGAACAGCGCGCCGAGCAGGCCGCCCGCTTCAAACAGCATCACCGTGGCGTTGGCGCTGAGCAGATTGACGCCGTGGCTCTCCGTCAGCCAGATGTTGCCCCAGTCGTTGAGCGCGATGCGGATCAGGTAGACCAGCACATAAGAGACGCCCAGCAGCCAGATCATCGGGTTCTTCAGCATCGTGGTGCGCAGCATCTGCCACAGCCCCATCGGCGGGCTTTGCCGCTCCTGGCGCAGCTCCAGCGGGTCGTTACGCCAGGCGCCCACCGACGGCAATCCCTCTTCGCGGGGCGTTCCTTTCAGGTGCAGCGTTAACCAGATGCCTGATGCCATGCTGATCATCCCCGGTGCCAGCATCGCCGCCTGCCAGCCCCACCAATGGGCGGCAAAGGCGCTAATCAGCGGGATAATCGCCCCGCCGATGTTGATCGACATATTCCAGCAGCCCCACCAGAAGCCGCGTTCGTTGCGCGAGTACCAGTGGGTTAGCAGGCGGGCGCAGGGAGGCCAGCCCCAGCCCTGAAAAAATCCGTTCAGCGTCCAGACCGCCAGCAGCAGCGTCAGCGACTCGCCGAAGGCGAACACCACGTTCAGCAGACCGGTGGCGAACAGGCCCGCGCCCATAAACCAGCGCTGCCCGTGACTGTCGTGCCACAGCCCGGCGGTAAACTTCGACAGGCCGTAGGTCAGGTAAAACAGCGACCCCAGCAGGCCAATATCGCCTTTATCCAGGCCCAGATCCGTTTGCAGCGCTGGCAGAACGTAGTTGACGCTTTTGCGCGTCAGGTAAAACGCCGCATACCCGATGACCATGTACATCAGCAGCTGCGGACGCAGCGTCCTGTAACGTTGATTAATGTCGGTTGCTGAGCGCATAGCCGTCTCCGTTTTGCTGACTATATGAAAGTGAAATCGAAAGGGGATGAGAGAAAGTCCGGAGTGACTAAGACTTTTTCCTGGTTAGCCGGCTGTTTGTTGCAAATTTGTGGGCAAGTTAACAATTACGCGTGTGCCGCGCTGCGACTCCAGAGTCAGCTCTCCGCCCAGGGCGCTGACCCGCTCACGCATGCCCTGAATGCCGAAGCCGGCCATTTTGTCGGGGCTGATGCCGATACCGTTGTCCTTCACCTCCAGGCGCAGCAGCGTCCCCTGCTGATACAGGGCAATGGCGACCTCGCTGGCGTCGGCGTGCTTACAGACGTTATTAAGCAGCTCCTGCAGCAGCCGATAGAGGGTGAAGCGCACCGTTTCGCTCTCCGGCGTGGCGGTGAGCCGGTAGTCAAAGCGACAGCGGATACCGCGCTCGGCAAAGGCAAACTCATTGAGCAAATGGTGCAGCGCCTCTTTAAACGACAGCTCATCGAGGGCCGGAGGGCGCAGCTGGCGCAGCAGCTGGCGGGTGGAGTGGTGAATACGCCGGGCGAGATCGTTAATCTGGCTGGCGGCGGCCTGGGTTTGCGCCGGATCGCGCGCCCGCTTCACCAGCTGCGACTGGATCTGAATGGCGGTAATATTCTGGCCGATTTCGTCGTGCAGCTCGCGCGCCAGGCTTTTGCGCGTATCCTCTTCGGTATGGATCAGCTTTTCGGCCAGCGCCCGCCGGGCCGCCAGCTCCGCCTCCAGCCGCTGGCGGTAGTGGTGCAGGTTTTGCGCCAGGTGCTGCTGGCGGCTGATGGCAATGCCCAGCCCGATGCCGAGCAGCGCCTGGGTCGCCAGAAAAATCTCCAGCTCCACCAGATTGCTGAATCCAACGCCAACCTGGCGGGCGATGGTGATCATCATGCTGCCCAGCAGGCCGGAAAGGACGCCGCCCTGCCAGCCGAACTTCCACGCCATCACCACGTTGGGCAGAAACACCACAATTAACAGCAGGCGCTCGATTTCCGGCGACAGTACCATCTGGGTGCCGATGCCGATGATAAAGAACAGGCTGCACCAGATGATCAGCGAGGTGCGCAGCGGCGGATTATTGGTATCCAGTCCCAGCAGATGGTAGCGGTGCTGCTGGCGCAGGAATTCAAAAATCAGATAGACAAACGGCGTCAGCAGCACCCCGCCGGTAAACGAGGCCAGGCCGAGCATCATCGCCGGGCTTTTCACAAACGGCGAGAGCAGCGCGGTGTTGAGCAGCGCGCTGGCGGTGACCGTGGCCAGCAGCAGCGTCAGCCGCTGCCAGTAAAGGGGAAAGCGGTGCCAGAACTGTTGGGCGAGGCCGGCGGGAAGCAGGCCGATCAACGGCGCGGCCAGCAGAATATAGCCGTTCAGCAGCTGTTCGCCGTGCAGCCAGAGCAGCATCAGCACCGGAGGCAGTACCAGCGCGGGCCAGTAGCGGCGCGAAAGCAGGATCAGCAGCGCCAGATAGACGCCGTGCGGCAGGAACAGCGCCGCCTGCTGGCCGTTATGGGTCAGGTAAAACCCGAGCGTCCACAGCATCAGCCAGCCGCTTCCCCAGGCCAGCACGATGAACAGCGAGATGACGCTGTGGCGAAGGCTGCGCGACATTAATGACCCGCCAGCAGCTGGTGGTCGAGGGCGAAATGGACCAGATCAATGGTGCTGTGACACTGTAGTTTGCCCAGCACGTTGGCGCGATGGACGTGAACCGTTTTGTGGCTGAGTTCGAGCTTAAAGGCGATCTCCTTGACGCTGTCGCCTTTAACCAGCAAATCAAAGACTTCGCGTTCACGCGGGGTGAGCACTTCCAGCACCTGCGCCGGTTGTTCTCCGCCGCGCAGCGCCCGCAACGCATCGGCGCACAGGTAGTGTCCGCCCATACCGACGGAACGCACCGCCTGGACCAACTCTTCCGGGCCGCAGCGTTTGGTCAGATAGCCGCTGGCGCCGGCATCAAGTGCGCTCTGCACGAAGGTGGGGGTGTCGTAAATACTGAGAATAATGGCGCGGAACTGCGGCTTTTGCGCGCGCAGGCGCTTTAGCAGGCTCAGGCCGTTCTCATCCGGCATGGCGATATCCATGACCGCCACGTCGACGTCGTCGCGCAGCAGCGCCGGCCAGGCTTCCGCCGCGCGGCTGAACTGGCCAACCACCTCGAGATCTTCTTCGAGGCTGAGTAACTGCGCAAAGCCTGAACGCACCACCACATGGTCATCGACCAGCACCACTCGAATCATGTTTCTTCTCTCTCAGCGCATCATGGTTCTATGATGCCTGCCGCCGCTGCGCTGGCAATCAATCAGGCGCAGTTATGCAACGAATGTAACAAAATCGCAATACACTTCATCCTTCAAGCTGCCTCTTTGTTGGCTTCGTTTGCCCGCCCCGGTCACTGACTTATGTCAGCTCCCGGGGACGAACAACCTTGCCGCCTCGATGCAGCATGAATGATTTTGTGTATAAGCATTGCCGTTTTTTTTCTAAAAACGCTTTGTTCTTAGCAAGATGTTTTAATTCCTTTATCAAATTCAGGCGCAACGAAATACTGCCCCCATAACAAGACAGGGGAGCAGACAACATGGTTTTTTCATCGCGTATCACACTCATTGCCGCGCTGGCGCTGGCGGCGTTCCAGGCCCAGGCGGTCAACGTTACCGTGGCGTATCAGACCTCCGCCGAGCCGGCGAAAGTCGCCCAGGCGGACAACACCTTCGCCAAAGCGAGCGGGGCGACCGTCGACTGGCGCAAGTTTGACAGCGGCGCGAGCATCGTGCGGGCGCTGGCTTCCGGCGACGTGCAGATCGGCAACCTCGGCTCCAGCCCGCTGGCGGTCGCCGCCACCCAGCAGGTGCCGATTGAAGTCTTTCTGCTGGCCTCAAAGCTCGGTAACTCCGAAGCGCTGGTAGTGAAGAAGAGCATCACCAAACCGCAGGACCTGATCGGCAAACGCATCGCCGTGCCATTTATCTCCACCACCCACTACAGCCTGCTGTCGGCGCTGAAGCACTGGGGGATTAAACCGGGGCAGGTGCAGATCCTCAACCTGCAGCCGCCGGCGATTATTGCCGCCTGGCAGCGTGGCGACATTGACGGCGCCTACGTCTGGGCGCCGGCGGTTAACGCGCTGGAAAAAGACGGCACGGTTCTCACCGACTCGTCGCAGGTGGGCGAGTGGGGCGCGCCGACGCTGGACGTGTGGGTGGTACGCAAAGACTTTGCCGAAAAGCATCCTGACATCGTCAAAGCCTTCGCCAAAAGCGCCATTGACGCGCAGCAGCCCTATATCGCCAAGCCGGATGAGTGGCTGAAGCAGCCGGAGAACATCAGCAAGCTGGCGCGCTTAAGCGGCGTACCGGAAGCCGACGTCCCGGGGCTGGTGAAAGGCAATACCTACCTGACCGCCGCCCAGCAGGCGCAGGAGCTGAACGGGCCGGTGAATAAAGCCATCATCGACACCGCTAAATTCCTTAAAGAGCAGGGCAAAGTGCCCGCCGCCGGTAGCGACTACAGCCAGTACGTCACCGACCGTTTTGTGAAGTAAAGGAGGTCATGATGCTGCAAATCTCGCATCTTTCCGCCGATTACGGCGGTAAACCGGCGCTGGCGGATATCAACCTGACGCTGGACAGCGGCGAACTGCTGGTGGTCCTGGGGCCCTCCGGCTGCGGTAAAACCACGCTGCTGAACCTGATTGCCGGATTCGTGCCTTATCAGCACGGCAGCAT
>OKDB01000196.1_pt1 | contig 14055 bp, 17 predicted proteins | sample 1614451 | NCBI WGS metagenome assembly OKDB01 (sample SAMN04436939, study PRJEB24849) | human gut metagenome | biome: human gut; feature: NICU; material: stool | host: Homo sapiens | place: USA: Saint Louis, MO | collected 2009-11-08 | reverse complement strand
ATCTGCTGTTAGTCATCTTTTCGAACTTTGCCGTTGCCAGTTCATTCCTTGGCGTGACGCTCGGTCTGTTTGATTATCTGGCGGATCTGTTCGGGTTCGATGACTCCGCGCTGGGACGCTTTAAAACCGCGCTTCTCACCTTTGTTCCGCCGATGGCGGGTGGCCTGCTGTGGCCGAACGGATTCCTCTACGCGATCGGCTATGCGGGGCTGGCGGCGACGATCTGGGCGGCAATTGTACCGGCGCTGCTGGCTCGCGCATCGCGCAAACGCTTTGGTAGCCCATTGTTTCGCGTTTGGGGCGGAAAGCCGATGATTGCTTTGGTTCTGCTGTTCGGGCTGGGTAACGTTATCGTGCATTTCCTGTCGAGCTTTAACGTATTACCCACCTATCACTAATTGAAAATGCGGCAAAAATGCCGCATTTTTCACTATCCGAGAAGCTCTTCTTTCACCTGCATCGCTAAATCAAATGAATGCAGGCGCGCCTGATGATCGAAGATTTGGCCGTTGACCATGATTTCATCGGCCTGGGTTTCCCGCAGGATCGACTCCAGCCCGTGACGGATTTTCGCTTTATCGCCGACCAGCGACATGCTCAGCGCTTTTTCGACGCCGTACTGCTCTGAAGCGGACCAAAGCTGATGCATATTTTGCACCGGCGGCGGCAGCTGTCCGGTCTCGCCGCGGCGCAGTTTGACGAACGCCTGCTGCATAGACGTAAACAGAAATTCCGCATCTCTGTCGCTGTCGGCGGCAATAATGTTAATGCATACCATCGCGTACGGCTTCGCTAACCGCTCTGACGGCTGGAAGTGGGTGCGGTAGAGGTGCAGGGCCTGAAAGAGCATATCCGGGGCGAAGTGCGAGGCGAAGGCAAACGGCAGCCCAAGCTGCGCCGCCAGCTGGGCGCTGTACAGGCTTGAGCCGAGCAGCCAGACCGGGATCTTCTCGCCATACCCGGGAACCGGGCGCACGTGCGGATTAGGATCGCGGGCGTCGAACCAGTCCACCAGCTCCGCGACATCGCGCGGGAAGTTATCGACATCGCCGCTCATATGGCGACGCAGCGCGCGCATGGTTGGCTGATCGCTGCCCGGCGCGCGGCCAAGGCCGAGATCGATGCGTCCCGGGTAAAGCGTATTGAGCGTACCGAACTGCTCGGCAATCACCAGCGGCGAATGGTTCGGCAGCATCACGCCGCCGGAGCCCAGATGCAGAGTGGTGGTATTCGCGGCAAGGTAGCCAATCAGTACGGAAGTCGCCGCGCTGGCGATACCGACCATATTATGGTGTTCGGCCAGCCAGTAGCGGTGATAGCCACGCTTTTCCGCCAGCTGCGCCAGGTCTAAAGAGTGGGAGAAGGCTTCCTTTGCGGAAGAACCTTGCGGGATCGGCGCCAGATCGAGCACCGAGAACGAAACAGATTTGTCAGTCATAAAGGCTCACTTTGCTACAGCATCGTCATCAGATTGAAGGTCTTCTTCCAGCCTGGCGCATCCAGGATACGCCAGCCAGAAAAGCTGCATCTTTAATAGTGCATTAAAAAGCAGCGATAGCCATTAACAAAGTGAGCGGTTAATCAGCTCTGCAATTCCAGCCCGGCCAGTCGTCGCCAGTAGCCGTTGCAGTCGCTGTTCGCCGTCAGCGGCAGCGGCGCCGCGCCGTTTTCATTCGCCCGGAAGGCGTCCAGCATAGCGAAGGTCTCGCTACCCAGCGGCGACAGGCGAACCATATCCACCAGCCCGGTCATGGTGCTTAGCTCATTCCCGAGGTTGTAGACGTAGCCGCTCATGGTCTGAATGCCGTTGAGCACGAACACCTGCTGGTTCTCCTGCGAAAGCACGTCGCGCCCGTTAGGATATTTTATGCAGCAGGTTTCACACTCGTCTTTCGGCCGGTCTTCCGAGCGCGCGGTAAAGCAGCGGGCGGAGTAGGCCAGCGGCAGATGACCGTAGCTCAGGACCTCCACCTCAAACCGGCCGCGAATGCCCAGCTCGTCGCACTGGGTCAGCAAATTCGCCAGCCAGTCGCGGGAAAGTTCGACCGGCATACACCAGCGCACCATGCCCTGCTTGAGCAGCAGACGCAGGGTGACGGCGTTGTAGCAGTTAAGCGCGTGCCCGGCGACGAACGGCAGCTTACGTTCCGCGCACAGATTAACGACGCCGAGATCGCTGGCTTCAATCAGAAATTCGCCGTTATCGACATAGCGCTTCAGTTCGCCCAGCTCCGAGGACGCCTGCACCAGCGCGAGGGTGGAAAGCACCACCTGTTTACCGCTTCCCGCCAGCGTTTTTGCCATGTCGATCCAGTCGCCGACTTTGGTGGCGCGACGTTTGCTGCATACCGCTTCGCCGAGGTAAATCGTGTCCGCGCTGCAGCTTGCCGCCTGCTGGTAAAAATCTTCCAGCGTCTCTTTTGACCAGTAATAAAGCACCGGCCCTAATGAATATTTCATTGCTGTTCTCACTGCCATTTACGGTGATAGGCGCCAAGGGTGGTTTGCGTACCTTCGGACATGGAACCGAGGGTCTCCATCCACGCGGACTGCGGTACGAAGTTTTGCGGATCGGCTTTGCAGCGATCGATCGCCTGACGCCAGACTTTCGCCACCTGGGTAACGTACGCCGGGCTGCGCTGGCGCCCCTCGATTTTCACCGAGGCAATATTGGCCGCCATCAGTTCCGGCAGCAGCTCCAGGGTGTTCAGGCTGGTGGGCTCTTCCAGCGCGTGGTAGCGTTCGCCGTCGACCAGATACCGCCCTTTACAGAGGGTGGGATAGCCGGCGTTTTCACCGTCCCGATAGCGGTCAATCAGCACTTCGTTAAGGCGTGATTCCAGCCCCTGCGGCGTTTGCTGCCAGCGCACGAAGCGCGCCGGCGAACAGGCGCCGACGGTATTCGGCGATTCGCCGGTCAGATAAGAGGAAAGGTAGCAGCGTCCTTCCGCCATAATGCACAGGCTACCGAAGGCAAAAACCTCCAGCGGCACCGGCGTGGCGCGCGCCAGCTGTTTGACCTGGTGAATCGACAGCACGCGCGGCAGCACCACGCGGGCGACGTCAAAATTGCGATGATAAAACTTTACCGCCTCTTCGTTGGTGGCCGAGGCCTGGACGGAAACGTGGCGCTCAATATGCGGATAACGCTCGGCGGCGTATTCCAGCATCGCGATATCGGCGAGGATCAGCGCGTCGGCGCCCAGCTGCGCCGCCATGTCGACCGCGCGCTGCCAGCGGGCATAACCATCAGGATGCGCGAAGGTGTTAATGGCAATATGCAGTTTGCGACGATGCTGGTGCACAAAGCTGACGGCTTCCTGCAGTTTCTTTTCGGTGAAATTAAGGCCGGCAAAGTGGCGGGCGTTGGTGTCATCTTTCAGCCCGATATAGACGGCATCGGCGCCGTTTTCGATGGCCGCCTTAAGCGCCGGAAGGTTACCGGCTGGGCAGAGCAGCTCCATAATTTTTCCTGAAAAACGCGGCCCGTCAGGGACGCTGGATGGTTAATGAGCTGGGATTTTAGTTAACCTTTTGGTGACAATTTTTGATTTGAGGCAGTTAAAAGCGTATTGGCGGGATCAATACCTGCGGCCCGGCATCGTGATTTTGTTGATTTACGCCGCTATGTCGTTTATTTGATATGGCACAATAGAGGAACTATTGCATTCATGGAGTAAAGCTTGTGTTGGATAAACTGCGTTCCAAACTGGTTCACTTTGGCCCGTCGATGATGAGCGTGCCGGTTAAGCTGGCGCCATTTGCCCTCAAGCGCCAGGTGCTGGAACAGGTATTAAGCTGGCAATTTCGCCAGGCGCTGGCGGATGGGGAACTGGAGTTTCTCGAGGGGCGCTGGTTAAGTATTCATGTGCGCGACATCGGCCTGCTGTGGTATACCTCGGTGGTGGACGGTCGTCTGGTGGTCAGCCCTGCGGCTGAAGCGGACGTCAGCTTCAGCGCCGACGCCAGCGACCTGCTGATGATCGCGGCGCGTAAGCAGGATCCGGATACGCTGTTCTTCCAGCGTCGCCTGGTTATCGAAGGCGATACCGAGCTGGGACTGTATGTAAAAAACCTGATGGATGCCATTGAGCTGGAGCAGATGCCAAAGGCGCTGCGTATTATGCTGCTGCAGCTGGCGGACTTTGTTGAAGCTGGCCTGAAAGGCCCGCAGAAACCTGAACAGACATCGGTAGGTGAGGCATGCTGATTCGAGTAGAGATTGGGATTGATGCGCCGGGTATCGATGCTCTATTGCGTCGTACCTTCGGCGGCGACGCGGAAGCGCAGCTGGTGCACAGTCTTCGTGAAGATGGCCTGATCACGCTGGGCGTGGTGGCGACGGATGACGAAGGTCAGGTCGTAGGCTACGTGGCCTTTAGCCCGGTCGCCGTCGAAGGCGAAGAGCTGCAGTGGGTTGGACTGGCTCCGCTGGCGGTCGATGAAAGCTACCGCGGTCAGGGCATCGGGCGTCAGCTGGTCTATGAAGGGCTCGATTCCCTGAACGAGTTTGGCTATGCCGCCGTCGTGACGCTTGGCGATCCGGCGCTCTATAGCCGTCTGGGCTTTGAACCCGCGGCGCGTTTCGATCTGCGCTGCCGCTGGCCCGATAGCGCTGAGGCTTTCCAGGTGCATCGTCTGGCCGATGACGCGCTGAACGGCGTGAGCGGGCTGGTCGAATATAGCGACCACTTTAATCGCTTCTGAGGCTTTCCAGCAGCGCCTCAAATGAACCGTCCCCGGCAACGAGGCGCTCTTTCTGGCGCTTCGTTAGCTGCTTAATACGATACTCAAGCCGCAACGCTAGTGAGCGTTCACCAACTTCCTGACTGAAGGCCAGCTGAAGCTCGCCTTTTCCACGCAGCGCTTTCGCGCCCTTACCAGTCTGGTGCTGGCAAAAGCGGCGTGCAACATCGGTGGTAATCCCGGTATAAAGGCGATTATCGGCGGTACGAATCAGATAGAGAAACCAGCACACGGTACAGAGGTCGCTATGTTAAGGTGTGAGCACCATAACATACTGGAGAGTAAAGATGGATACGCTCGCCGCGATCGGCCGCTGGCTGGGTAAGCAGCACGTCGTGACCTGGTGCGTCGCCCGCGATGATGAGCTGTGGTGCGCCAATGCTTTTTACGTTTATGACCCGGAGAAGGTCGCATTTTATCTGCTCAGCGATGAAAAAACGCGCCACGGCCAAATGACCGGAGAAAGCGCCAACGTGGCCGGGACGGTCAACGGCCAGCCAAAGAGCGTGGCGCTGATCCGCGGCGTACAGTTCAAAGGTAAAATTCGCCGCCTCACCGGGGAAGAAGAGGCGGCGATGCGCAAGCGCTACGTCAGCCGTTTTCCTGTCGCCCGCATGCTATCGGCATCCGTCTGGGAGATTCGTCCCGATGAGATCAAGTTCACCGATAACACGCTGGGCTTTGGGAAAAAGCTGCACTGGCTGCGCGAATCAGGCGCCGAGCAGGCGTAAGGCTTCACGATTAAAGGCCGGCAGGTCGTCCGGGGTTCTGCTGGTCACCAGCTGTTCGTTGTCGATAACCACTTCCTGGTCATAGAATTCGCCACCGGCGTTTTTCACGTCGACGACGATAGGCTTCACGGCCGTCAGCTTGCGCCCGCGAATCACATCGGCGCTAATCAACAGCTGCGGGCCATGGCAGATGGCGAAGACCGGTTTGCCGCTGTTGACAAAATCGCGGGTGAAGGTGACAAAGCGTTCGTCGCCGCGCAGCGAGTCCGGTGAATATCCGCCCGGCAGCAGCAGGGCGTCGAAGTCGGCAGGGCTGACGTCATCAATGGCTTTATCGATAACGACTTCAGCTTCCCCTTTTTTCCCTTTTACCTTCTTCCCCGCCTGTTTTTCAATGGTCACCACCTTGTGTCCGGCCAGACGGTAGGCGTCCGCGGGTGAGGTGAACTCGGAGTCTTCAAAGTCATCGGTAATTAAAACGGCTATCTTCTTACTCATTCTTCCTCCAGTGTTTCGGTGTGGAATGAGGCATTTCCCTGATGATGATGGATAATTACCTCGTAGAGTATTAAGTCTGGAACATGAGGCTGGGATCGCAACATAGAAAAATCTGCAAAGGAGTTTCGATGAGTCAGGTACTGTTAACGGGGGCAACCGGGTTAGTTGGTGGTCACTTACTGCGAATGCTACTCAACGCACCGGATATTAAGTCCATTGCTGCGCCCACGCGTCGGCCGCTGACCGATATCTCCGGCGTATTTAACCCGCACGATCCGCAGCTCACGGACGCGCTGGCGCAGGTGGTCGATCCGGTCGATATTGTTTTCTGCTGCCTGGGGACCACCCGCCGGGAAGCGGGAAGCAAAGAGGCGTTTGTGCATGCCGATTATACGCTGGTCATTGATACCGCGCTGGTGGGGAAAAAGCTGGGCGCGCAGCATATGCTGGTGGTCAGCGCGATGGGGGCGAACGCGCATTCTCCCTTTTTCTATAATCGGGTAAAAGGCGAGATGGAAGAGGCGCTGATTGCGCAGCAGTGGCCGAGGTTGACGATTGCCCGTCCATCAATGCTGGTAGGCGAGCGCGAAAAAAAACGCGCCGGCGAGACGCTCCTTGCGCCGCTTTTTAGCCTGCTGCCGGGAAACCTGAAATCGATAGACGCGCGGGACGTGGCAAGCGCGCTACTCGCGGAGGCGCTCTCGCCCGCGCAGGAAGGCGTCCGCATTCTCTCCTCGTCGCAGCTGCGCGAAAGGGCCGCGCGCGCGGGGGATTACTGATTTCCAAAGTTTCCCCGGAGGCGTAGTATTCATGTCCTCAATTTATCATGACACTCCCTGGGGAATGCTATGGCTGGTCAGTCTTCATCTCAGGCGGCAGCACCGTTTCAATGGTGGAAGCCCGCGCTGTTTTTTCTCGTCGTTATCGTTGGTCTGTGGTTCGTTAAATGGCAGCCCTATTACGGCAAAGCCTTTACCGCCGCTGAGACGCACAGTATCGGCAAATCCATTCTTGCAAATAGCGACGCGAATCCTTTCGCTGCGGCCTGGGATTACGCGCTGGTCTATTTCCTGGCGGTATGGAAAGCGGCGGTATTAGGCGTGCTGCTGGGATCGCTCATTCAGGTGCTGATCCCGCGTGACTGGCTGCGGCGCACGTTAGGGCAATCGCGTTTTCGCGGTACGCTGCTGGGGACCGCGTTCTCTCTGCCGGGGATGATGTGCACCTGCTGCGCCGCGCCGGTGGCTGCGGGAATGCGTAAACAGCAGGTATCCATGGGCGGCGCGCTGGCATTCTGGCTGGGCAATCCGCTGCTCAACCCGGCGACGCTGGTGTTTATGGGCTTCGTGCTGGGCTGGCAGTTTGCGCTGATTCGCCTGCTGGCGGGACTGGCGACCGTACTGGTGGTCGCCACGCTGGTTCAGAAATGGGTGAAAGAAGCGGCGACGCAGCCGGTTCCCGTGCCTGAAATGTCGGTCACAACGGGGCAGGACGGCTTCTTCAGCCGCTGGCTGCACGCGCTGTGGACGCTGTTCTGGAATACCATCCCGGTTTATATTCTGGCGGTTCTGGTGCTGGGCGCCGCGCGGGTGTGGCTATTCCCTCACGCCGATGGCGTGGTGGAGAATACGCTGTTCTGGGTGATTGCCATGGCGATTGCCGGCTGCCTGTTTGTGATACCGACGGCGGCGGAGATCCCGATTGTGCAGACCATGATGCTGGCAGGAATGGGCATGGCGCCCGCGCTGGCGCTGCTGATTACGCTGCCTGCTGTCAGCGTACCGTCACTGATTATGCTACGTAAAGCGTTCCCGGCGAAGGCGCTGTGGCTGACCGGCGGGCTGGTGGCGCTGTGCGGCGCGGTGGTCGGGGGAGTCGCTTTACTGTGATGATCTTCCCGGAGGCGGCGCTGCGCGCCTGTCCGGGCTACCGGCCCACAGCCAACGGTGAACCCGTAGCCCGGCTCAGCGTAGCGCTGGCCGGGAGGCAGAGACGCTTACTTGATATAGGTAAAGGCGGTGGTGACGCGAGACACGCCGCTCACCCGGCTGGCGATATCCGCCGCCGCGCGTCCTTCACGGTCGGTGACCAGACCCATCAGGAACACTTCACCGTTTTCGGTTGTCACCTTCACGTTGGAGGATTTCACCTGGTCGGTACCCAGCAGCTGGGAGCGGACTTTGGTGGTGATCCAGGTATCCGAAGACGCGGTTCCTAAGCCGATCGGCTGGCCCTGACGCACTTCGTTAAACACCTCCGTCGTACCTTCTACGCCCATAGCGATTTGCTTCGCGCGCGCGGAGAGATCGGACGTTGGGGACTGCCCGGTCAGCAGAACTTTGCCCTGGTAGGCGGTCACGTTGATGCGGGCCTGTTTCTTAATTTGTTCATCTTTCGACAGCGCGCTGTTAACGCGCAGCTCCAGCGTGCTGTCGTCCACCTGAGTACCTACCGTACGCGGGTCCGTCGCGGCTTTAGTGCCGACTGCTGCCGTTCCGACTACCGCGGCAGCAACGCATCCCTGAAGCAGTAGCGCAGACAGCAGAATGGCGAGGGGCGAGAGAGCCTTCATGTGTTCTCCTTAATCGTCCTGGTGTGGAAAAAGCGTGTTATCGATCAAATCGCACAGACAGTTGACGGTGAGCATGTGCATTTCCTGAATTCGCGCGCTGCGATGCGACGGAATGCGGATTTCGACGTCCTGCTGCCCTAACAGGCCAGCCAGTTCACCGCCGTCATAACCGGTTAACGCCACGATAGTCATATCGCGGGTGACCGCCGCTTCCACGGCTTTCACGATGTCCCGGCTGTTGCCGCGCGTAGAAATCGCCAGCAGCACGTCGCCGGCGTGTCCCAACGCTCGCACCTGCTTAGCATAGATTTCGTCATGCAGGCGATCGTTGGCAATTGCGGTTAAGACCACATTATCGGTATTTAGTGCAATGGCGGGTAAACCAGGACGCTCTGTTTCAAAACGGTTAATCATACTGGCAGCAAAATGCTGTGCGTTGGCGGCGGAAGTGCCATTACCACAACAGAGGATTTTGTTGCCGTTCAGCAGCGACTGAACGAGCGTCATCGCCGCACGTGAGATGGCGTCCGGGAGTGCTTCCGCTGCTGCAATTTGGGTTTGAATGCTTTCGGTGAAGCAGGCTTTGATTCTGTCGAGCACGGGATCCCTTAATTCGTTTACGCTATTCGCCAAAGGCGTTTTTTAGCCATTGGATGTCGTTTCCGGTGAAGGCTACCACATCGAAACGGCAATCCACAGTCTCAAAGCTCCCATTCTGTCGGCAGAGCCACAGACGCGCGGCTTTGAGCAGTCTTTGTTGCTTTTGCGGCGTCACGCTGGAGGCGGCATCGCCGTAGTTTGCGCTGCGACGATAGCGTACTTCGACAAAGACGGTGACGCTGCCGTCGCGCATGATGAGGTCTATCTCGCCGCCGCGCTCGCGGACGTTGGCGGCGATAAAGCGCAGACCCTGGCTCTCCAGCCAGCGGCGCGCCTGGGTTTCCCAGGCATCGCCGGTCTGTTTACTTAGTTGGCCGCGACGATTTGCCCACCCTGGTATTTGAGCCATGACAGTTTCCTGTTGATCACGCAATCCTGCGTGGCCGTAAGATCGCCGGTATTGCCGTTCAGCTCAAAGCCGGGAACCTGGCGCATCTGCGAGAAATGGTTGGCAAGGGACCAGGCGTCGGCGCCCATGGCGTACAGGCGCGCCAGCGAGTAGTCGTTACGAACGGCGGCCAGCGCCTGCTGCTGCAGGGCAGGGTTACTTCCCGCCAGCATCGGGATCTCGCTATATTGCAGACCTTCCATCTCCAGACGGAAGTCCGGTCCGGAAGTCCCCTGGGCGCTGCGGGAGCTGGCGTAGAGCGTTACGCCGCTCTGGCTGCCGTTACGCAGGGCGATCATCGGTTTGATGTAAGCGATTTGTTCCGGCGTGGCCAGGATATACGCGGCGTCGACGCCGCCGGTGCTGCTGACCGGCACATCGCTCGGGCTACCCAGGGCGCTGTCCTGCGCTGACGGCAGGGTTGAGACCGGCGTACCGCTTAGCGAAATACCGCTGTTGACGCTGCCGCGCAGCTCGGCGGTGGAGCCCAGGCGCTGTTGCAGGACGGTACCGCCCCCCAGCTTCAGCCACTCGTTGGCGAAGGCGGTAACCACCCGATCGCCCAGGGCGCCGCGAGGCACCAGCAGCAGCGGAGTCTGTTTGCCCTGATCGTGAATGTGATGCGCCGCGTCGCGGGCTTCGTCTTCCGGCGAGAGGGCGAAATAGCAGATATTGGCCCGGCTTTCGACTTTTTCCGGCTGATTGAGCGCCAGCACGTTCAGCGAGGTATTGCTCTTGATGACATCTTCGACATTATCTTTCAGCAGCGGGCCGACGACGATGGTCGCGCCATCCTGCTGTACCTGGGCCAGCAGCTGGCTCATTGGCTGAGTGGTGGTGTCGTAGATTTTCAGTTCTGCGGAAGGGTTGGCTGGCGTTGCGGCGACTGCCTGAGCCTGCGCCGCTTCCGCCGGCTGGCTGGTGGCCTCCGGCGTCGGGGCTTGTACTGCCGCCGGCGCGGTGACCGGCGCCGCGGTTTGCGCCTGGTCGGCCGCTGGCGCCTGTACCGGGGTCTGAGCGTTATTGGTGGTCGTCAGATCGGTGACCTCCGCCTGCGATGGGCTGACTACGGCGCTTTCGGCAACGTTCGCCGCCTGGGCGACCTGGGCGGGTACTGCGCTTCCTGCAACGGCAGGCGCGCCGTTCTTCGCCGCTTCAAAGCCCTGCTGGATCGTGCGGCCAAAAATCGCCGCCTGGCCGTTTAACGGCAGCAGCAGGGCGATTTTATTGATCGATGCGGCCTGGTAGTTCTGCATATTCACTAACTGCGTCGGCAGCATTTTCGCCCCCGGGTTTTGCGGGTAGCGAGTCTGCCAGTCTTTCACTCCCGCCTTGAGCATCGTCGGATCGCTGCGGTTATCAAACCACATGCGCTGCAGATCCAGCCAGCCCTGCAGGACGTTCTCATCGGCGTTAATGACCAGCGCGTTGGCCTGATCTTTGGTCATGGCGGTGAGCGCTTTCCAGGTCGCGTCGATGTTTTTCTGCTTTTGCGCAGGCAGGCTTAACAGCGACTGTTGGGCAATCAGGGCCCGCAGCAGGTTCAGCGAGGGTTGACCCTGGCTGGCGTCAATTTGCGCCTGCCAGTAGCGGGGCAGTTGGTTCTCCTCAAGGCTTGCCAGGTCGAGCTTGCTGAGCAGCGTCTGCGCGCCCTGGAAATCGTTCTGCGCCAGCTTCACTTCCACCGCCAGCAGCGACCTTTCGCGGCTTTGCGCACCGTTGAGATTAGACGGTAGCTGGTTGAACAGGTCGATCGCCTGCGGTTTCTTACCTTCCTTCAGCAGTGCACGAATGGCGAGTAATTGCCAGTTGGTCTTGCTATCATTCGTGCTTTGCTGCATCTGTTGCAGATAGTAACTGGAGTCTGCCTGAGCCGTACCCTGCAAATACGCCGTACTTTGATCCGGAGTATGGGTACCGCAGCCGGCAAAGATCAGCGCGGCCAGCAGTACGGGCAGACAACGCACGGGTTTAGAACGAAGAAATGTTGACGGTACCATATGTGTCCAGTGATATTTTTTTGGCTCAATGCTCAATATTAATTCGGCAATACGGACGAGACAATGAAACAACACGAATCAGCAGATAATTCTCAGGGACAGCTCTATATTGTGCCCACTCCGATAGGGAATCTGTCTGATATCACGCAACGCGCGCTGGAAGTGTTGCAAGCCGTTGATTTAGTTGCAGCGGAAGATACCCGCCATACCGGTTTGCTGCTGCAGCATTTTGCGATCAACGCCCGTTTATTCGCGCTTCATGACCACAACGAGCAGCAAAAGGCGGAAACGCTGGTGGCGAAGCTTAAAGCGGGGCAAAACATCGCGCTGGTTTCCGACGCCGGAACGCCGCTGATTAACGATCCCGGCTATCATCTGGTGCGTACCTGCCGTGAAGCTAATATTCGCGTGGTGCCTCTGCCCGGCCCCTGTGCGGCGATTGCGGCGCTGAGCGCGGCGGGTCTGCCTTCGGATCGCTTCTGCTATGAAGGCTTTTTGCCTGCCAAATCCAAAGGGCGTCGCGATACGCTGAAGGCGCTGGAAGAAGAGCCGCGGACGATTATTTTTTATGAGTCTACCCACCGTCTGCTGGAAAGCCTGGAGGATATCTGCGCTGTGCTGGGGGAGTCCCGCTACGTGGTGCTGGCGCGTGAGCTGACCAAAACCTGGGAATCGATTCACGGAGCGCCGATCGGCGAGCTGCTGGCATGGGTGAAAGAGGACGAAAATCGCCGTAAAGGCGAGATGGTGCTGATCGTAGAAGGTTTTAAAGCGCAGGAAGAGGCGCTGCCGGCGGTAGCGCTGCGTACGCTGGCCCTGCTGCAGGCTGAGCTGCCGCTGAAAAAAGCCGCCGCGCTGGCTGCGGAAATCCACGGCGTGAAGAAAAACGCCCTGTATAAGTATGCCCTGGAGCAGCAGGGAGACTAATCTCATGAGTCATTACCAGCCGCCGTTTAGCATTACTCCTGCCATTCTCAATCTGGTTGTTGAGATTGGTGAGCTGTTAGGGCACTGGTCAGCTCAAACGGGACGAGCCTCCCCCCTTCTGCGAAAAGAGAATCGTATTCGTACGATTCAGGCGTCTTTGGCGATAGAGCATAACAGCCTGAGTACCGATCAGGTCACTGCGCTAGTGGAGGGTAAACGTGTTCTTGCGCCAGCAAAAGATATTCAGGAAGTGAGAAACGCTCTTCTGGCATATGAAAAAATGCCTACATGGAAAAGCCACCGGTTAACCGATCTTTTGACCGCCCACCGGACGCTGATGATAGGGCTGGTTGATAACCCCGGCCAGCTGCGTGACGGTGATGTAGGGATCTTCCGGGATACCAGACTGGTTCATATGGCTCCCCCCGCCTCTCAGGTCGAGCGTTTGATAAACGAGTTGCTGCTATGGCTGAAAGTCACTGACATTCATCCGCTTATCGCTGGAGCTGTCTTCCACTACGAATTTGAGTTTATCCATCCATTTGCCGATGGTAATGGCCGAATGGGACGCTTGTGGCAAACCTTAATTCTTAGCCAATGGCGCGCGGAGCTTGCCTGGCTACCAGTTGAAACGTTGATGCATTATCAGCAGGAGCGCTATTACCAGGTTTTAGGGATGTGTGATAGCCAGAGTGACAGCACGCCGTTTATTGAATTATGCTGGAAAATATGGTTATCGCGTTGAAAGATGGCATAGGACAAACAGCATCTCTGTCGGAAGAAGTGTCGGAAGAAGTGTCGGAAGAAAAAGTGGAAATGCTGGCGGCCGTTGAGGAACGGATCCTCAAGCTTTTGTCTAAAGAACCCACGCGCACCGCGAAAGACATGGCTCAGGAAATAGATGTTTCTGCCAGAACCGTTGAACGGTATCTGAAGACGCTGCAGCAAAAGGGAAGATTACAGCGGACCGGCGCAAAAAAAAGGGGAGCCTGGCGCATTCTTTAGCGGGTTATCAGCGTACAAAACGTGATGGTCAATAGGGCAGATGTCACCGCATCTGCCTTATTTTCTATACGATGTGTAACTCAATCCCGGTACTTTTTAATGCCTTCCGATGTTCTTCATTTATTTCGCTGTCGGTAATCACGCAGTTTATTTTCTCCATCGGTAGAACTTGATTGAACCCGCGGCGATTGAATTTGCTGGCGTCCAGCACGGCAATGACCTTATGTGCCGCGGCGGCCATGACGCCGCTGATGGAGTAACCTTCGTTGAAGGTGGTGATGCCGTTGGTGGTATCGATGCCGTCTGCGCCGACGAACATCAGATCGGCGCTGATGCCCTGAAGAGAACGTTCGGCGATGGTGCCGTGCATGGAGTGTGTTTTGTGGCGTACGGTGCCGCCGCAGACCACCAGGGTGATATCTTTGTTTTCGGATAGCGTAAACGCCGCGGGCAGGCTGTTGGTAATCACCGTGATATTGGTCATACGTACCAGCGCCTCGGCAATCAGTAGGGTAGTGCTGCCGCTAT
>OKDB01000125.1_pt1 | contig 18813 bp, 17 predicted proteins | sample 1614451 | NCBI WGS metagenome assembly OKDB01 (sample SAMN04436939, study PRJEB24849) | human gut metagenome | biome: human gut; feature: NICU; material: stool | host: Homo sapiens | place: USA: Saint Louis, MO | collected 2009-11-08 | reverse complement strand
CGGGTAACCGTCCAGTTATGGGAATGACTCTGGATCGTATTAACGAATATTTTGCGTTTGCAACATCCGCCCTGGTGACCGGCGTGGGCGTCATGACCGTCAGCGAAAAGCTGGCGTTGGCTGGCCTTCTTCTGGGGATTGTTTCCGCCGTCCGGCTGGCGATTCATCGCCGCCGCATTGAGCAGGCCAGCCAGCGCCGCAACGACTTGATCGAGCAGATTCTCCGCCAGGCGGAAACCCGTAACCTGTCGGACCGCGAGCGGCAGCTGCTGGAGCAACTGCACGGGGACAACCCGGCATGAAGAACATCATCAAAAAATGTTCGATTGCGGTGATTGTGGCCTTGGGCATTTCGCTGGCGCCCGGGAGCGTCAGAACATCGAAAGAAGGGCAGCAGAAAATTGCAGGTTGGGAAGACTGCCGCAGTACGCCTTATTACTGCACGGCGGGTGCTCTGACCATTGGTATCGGCTCCACGGGCGGCGTGGAAAACCGCGAATACAGCAACCAGGAAATAGCGCGGCGCTGGATCAACGATCTGCAACGGGCAGAAAACTGCATCAATAACAATTTCCACGGCGCCGACATGCCGCAGCTCACCTTTGAGGCCATGACGGATGCCGCCCTGAATCTGGGCTGCACCGGGCTGATGTGGTTCACCGATAAAAACGGATGCAAGCAGAGAACCACGATCTGGAAGCATGCTCAGGCCAGGCAATGGCCGCAGATGTGCAACAGGCTGACTGATTTTGTCAATGCGGGAGGTAAGCGCTCCCCCGGACTGGTTAACCGGCGCAACGATTTTAAAGCCTGGTGCCTGTTGGGCCTGAGTACGCCGTCATGAGGGCGGGCAGTGTGATTGTGATGCTTGTCCTTCTGGCTGCTGTCTGGTGGCAGACCGACCAGCTGAGCGAGGCCAGGACCCGCAACAAGTTGCTGACCGAAACGGCGACCGGTTACGACCAGGTTATTCAGGAAGTGAAGGCGACCGCCATACAAACCCATAAGTTACTGGCAGAGGTAAAAGTCCGTGAGCAACAGCGTAATGCAGAAGGGGAGCGACGACGTGAAGCAATGCAGGCCGCGTTCAATGGTGACACGTGCGCTGTTACTCCTGTGCCTGACGCTGTCAGCCGCAGCCTGCAAAAACGCACCGCCCGCGCCGATCATTCAGCTGGTCCGTGAACCCGTCCCGGAAAGCCTGACCGAAGAGACGCCACGCCCGACGCTGGATAAGCCAGTGACCTGGGGCGCGGTGGCGATATTCAGCGACAGGCTGATTGATGCGCTTGATGCCTGCAATGTTGACAAAGCAACGATCCGCCAGTGGGACAACCTGCGCCAGAACACCCGTAAGGAGCCATAAATGCTGAAGATAGACACCCTCCGTGCCGCCATTGAGAAAGCAAACACCTGGTGCCGGGCGAACCCGGAAGCCTGGACGGTGTTTGTTGAAGAGGGTGGCATTGAAACGACCGGTGAAACGCCGTCTTTCATGTACCGCTATTCTCTGGTGCTGTTCGTCATGAACTACGCCGGGAGCATTGACGACTTCACGCTGCCGCTGATGGCCTGGCTCTGGTTTAATCAGCCCGATCTGCTGCTGAACCCGGATAAAAACCAGCAGATTAAATTCACCACGCTGATTAACAACGATGACACCGCCGATCTGATGTTTGAGCTGCCGGTGAGTCAGCGGGTACTGGTTCAGCTGGATGAAAACGGCGTGCCGTGCGCCGAGCATTTGCCGGAGCCTCGCCCGCGCGTGCTGGCCCCTCATGCCGCAGGCTGGGGGCTGGTATTTGAAGGCATGCTTCAGGAGGGCGGAGCGTGAGCGATCGCATGTTCAGCGAGCTGGATCAAGTCTTTCAGGACATCCTCGACGGCGTCAGCCCGGCGGGGCGCACCCATACCGCGCGCAAAATTGGCCTGGCAGTGCGCCGCAGTCAGCAGCGCCGCATCGCCTCACAGAAAAACCCGGACGGTAGCGGCTATGCTGTGCGCCGTCGTAAAGTTTACCGCACCCAGCAGGGGATCAAGTTCTTCTGGAATAACGAGGTACGGGCGCTGAAAAACTGGCGGGGCGGGCGCGGTAAATATGGCCGGACGATCACGGGATTTGATGAGAAGCGCCGTGATATACGTACCTTCTACCGGGCCGATATCGAGCGGTATCTGGAAATCAAAACGCAATCAGCGACGCAGACGGAGACAAAAAAAGCGCCGATGTTTACCCGCCTGCGCACCCTGCGTTTTATGAAGGTCAGACCGGACGCGGGCGGCGTCACTGTTGGATTTGACGGCATCGCTGCGCGCATTGCTCGTATTCACCAGTACGGCCTCCAGGATGAAGTAGGACCGGGCACTTACGCGCAGTACCCGACGCGCGAACTGCTGGGCATGACTCCGGCAGACCTGGTCGCTACGGAAAACGCCGTTATCAGCAGTCTGGGCGGTGCGTCATGAATGCCGAGCTGATGCGCCTGCTGGAAAACATGCTGCGCCAGGGTGTGGTGGAGCAAATCAGCGCCGACAAGAAAGCGGTGCGCGTTCGCTCCGGCAGACTGCTGACCACCTGGATCCGATGGAACGTCACCCGCGCCGGGGCATTCAGCATCTGGCTGCCGCCCTCGATAGGGGAGCAGGTCTGGATCGGTTGCCCGGGCGGCAATACTGAAAACGCGTTTGTTATTGGCTCTGCATACAGCGCAGATAATCCGCCAACGGGCAGCAGCCTGCTGGAAATCATCATCACCGCACCGGATGGCGCTCGCCTGCATTACGACGCAGCCGACGATGCCGGAGCGCTGTCCGTGACCGGCATTAAAACCGCGCATATCCAGGCAGAAACCCGTGTCACGCTGGACGCGCCCGAGGTGGTATGCACAGAAAAACTTAAAGCGCGCACTTTCGAACTGACCCACGGCGGCACGATGGCCGGTGATGTGACTCACAGCAACGGTGCGTTAACGTCCAACGGTGTCCAGGTTGACAGCCACGGTCATGGCAGGGTTCAGACCGGCGGAAGCTGGACGGAGGGCACGCGATGACAGCCAGTTACACCGGGATGAACCCGGAAGGCACCGGCGCGCTGACCGATCACGATCAGCTCTGGCAGTCCGTGACAAAAATCCTCACCACGCCAACAGGCTCGCGTGTGATGCGCCGAGAGTTTGGCAGCGCGATCCCTGATTTGCTCGATGCGCCGCAGAACGCCGTCACCCGCATGCAGCTGATGGGCGCCGCCGCTATCGCGCTGGCGCAGTGGGAGCCGCGGATCAGCCTGACTACCGTCAACGTGGTGTTTTCAGAAACAGGCGCAGTGACCGCCGAGCTGAGCGGCACCATCACGGAAACCATGACAGAAACCAGCAACACCATCAGGTTAAGGAGCTAGTGTGCAAACGTCCGTCGATTTATCTCAGATCCCGCAGCCTGATATCGTCGAGGTGCCTGATTTTGAAACGGTGCTGACTGATATCCGGGCGCTTATCGTGGCGGCCATGCCTGCGGAACTTCAGGCTTCTGTATCTGCTGCGCTGCTGCTGGAATCTGAACCGATGGCCGCGCTGGCTCAGGCATTCACCTATCGCGAGATCCATCTGCTGCAACGCATCAATGAAGCCGTGCGCGCGGTGCTGCTTTCCAGCGCCCTGGGGGCGGATCTCGATCAGGTCGCGGGGAATTTTGACACTGAACGCCTGCTGATTACCGAAGCCACCGACGAGGCGGACGCCGTATACGAAAGCGATGAAGAACTGCGCGCCCGCACTCTGCTCTCATGGGCGCGCCTGAGCACGGCAGGTGCCCGTAATGCCTATCACTATTTTGCACTGGGAGCTGATGCGGATGTGCTCGACGTGCGCGCCTATGGTCCGGAGACGCACGATCAGGAGGGGCGCGTTTTCCTCTATGTGCTGTCACGCACTGGAGATGGGACCGCCCCGCAGGCTCTGCTCGATAAAGTCCTGGCAGCAGTTAACCCGGAGGACGTGCGCCCGATAACGGATTATGTGGCTGATTATGTCCGTTCCGCCGTGATTGTGAATTATCAGGTGGTTGCTGACATTTACGTCCCTTACGGCGTGGACACCGCCACGGTGCTGGAAAAAGCCACCGCAGCACTGAACGAATACACCGCCTCTGTGCATCTTATCAACGCCACCGCTGCACGGTCAGGCATCGACGGGGCGCTGCATCAGGACGGCGTTGTCACCGTCGATTTGCATTCACCGGCCGCCGACGTCGTTGCGACGATGGGCGAAGCGCCTCATTGCACCTCTGTGAAAATCAATCTTGTGGTAATGGACTATGACCGCTAATTATCCCGCCAGCATTCTGCCGCCCAATGCCACCGCCGTGGAGCGGGCCATTGACAGGGCCAGCGCCGCCGCACTGGCGCGCATACCTGTGTATCTTATCCGTTGGGTGAAGGATCCCGACAGCTGCCCGCTGGCGCTCCTGCCGTGGCTGGCGTGGGAATACCAGGTTGATACCTGGAATATTAACTGGTCAGAACAAAAGAAACGCGATGCGATCAAGCGCGCCCACTACATCCACCGCCATCGCGGTACGGTCGCCGCCGTCCGTCATGCCCTGGTGGACAGTCCTTTTGGGACGGATATTGTTGAATGGTTCAACCAGAACCCGAAAGGGGATCCGTATACTTTTCGCCTGAACGTGTATCAGAACGATTTGCCGGTGACGGAATACGACCAGCAGGATCTGAAACTGGCGGTGCTGCGCGCAAGGAATCTGCGCAGCTGGTTTTCCGTTCACGTATTTGGCCGACTTCAGGGAACCTCATATGCGGCCGGTTACATGTACGCCACGGAGAAAATCACGCCGCGATTTGTCCCGTTGCAGGTGATTTTATCCCGCTACGAGCTGAATCTGGCCCCTGGTGACTCAGAAACGGTGACGGTGAAGATCCTCCCTGAATATGCTGAAGATAAAACCTTTACGGTAACCTCGTCGGATAAAACAATCGCGGCCGCCAGAATAGTCAACGGCGATATTCTGGTTACGGGCGTGAAGCGGGGCACCTGTTCGGTCACCGTCACGACGGCTAACGGCGTCAGTGCAGTGATCAGTGTGAAAGTGGTCGCGGTGATGAAGTTCATCACCCGCATCGACAATGCAAGCCGTCCGTTGTTCTACGTGCGCATGGATGAGGATTTCACGATTGATTATGGCGACGGAACAGACAGCCGGGAATACCGTTTTGATGCTGCCAGTGCTGTGTACGGCTGGGTTATTCCGACGCGTGACGTTGTGGAGGGAGAAGAGTACACAATAACGGTTAAGAACACAGAAACCGCCAGTTTCCAGCGCACGTCGGGTAACGTTTCAGTGACGTTGAACCCTGTGCAGGAAATCATTCTTTTGACGGGAGACAGGGACAATCTTGTTTCTTTCGCGAGTGGCGCAACTGGCCTTCACAAGGTCCATGCAGGGGCTTTTGACGATCTGCCAAATATCCAGAAATGTACCTCCATTTTTCGGGGCTGCTCATCGCTGACTGAACTGCCAGAGGGTTTATTCACGCGGATTACTGGTGTCACAGATTTCTCAGCGGCATTTTATGGCTGCACGGCACTGGCTGCTGTTCCTGATGGGCTGTTCAGCGAATTATCTCAGGTGACGCTATTCACCTCGGTGTTTGAGAACTGCACGCGCCTGCTGAGTGCTGGCAAAAACACATTCCGGGGCTGTGCTGCTGCGACGCATTTCACCAGTGCGTTTTCGGGATGTGCATCCCTTATCGATACCGGGACGGGCATTTTTGACGGGTGTGTCAGTGGAAATAACTTCGGTTATACCTTCGATGGATGCCGTGCGCTGACAACATTGTCAGCAGATTTATTCAGCGATGTACCTGGTGGCGTCTTTACGGCGATTTTCAGGAGCTGCACGGCGCTGACGCAGCTACCGCCGCGCCTGTTCCGCAACTGCCTGGAAGCTACGCATTTCGGCGGGGCATTCAGTGGATGCACGCAACTGCTTTCTGTACCTGATGAATTCTTTAAGGATTTACCCCTGGTTAACCATTTTGGAACCGTTTTTTCCGGCTGTTCTTCACTGGTAAAAGCGGGAAAAGCTGTGTTTTCTGGCTGTGCGCTTGCGCAAACATTTTCCTCCGCTTTTTACTATTGTCGTGTTCTGGAAGAAGTGGGCGATGATATTTTTGAGGGGTGTGTTAGTGCAACTACCTTTGCCAGTGTCTTCAATAGTTGCACAGCATTAACGGCGCTACCGTCGTTTGTGGACTGTAACAAGGCAACGAGCTTTGACCGGGCTTTCTATGCCTGTTCTTCTCTGACGGACGTCAGAGCAGAGTCCTTTGCAGGTAAATCACTGGTCACGACGTTCTATTACGCATTCACCCAATGTACATCCCTGAAAAGCATCGGGGCCGGGGCATTCCGCGACTGTAGTTCCCTGACTAACCTGACCTATACATTTATGGGCTGCGCGGCGCTGGTATCGCTGGCCGGGGATATGTTTGCAGGATGCAGCAAAGTGACGAATGTCACCGGCCTGTTTAATCAGTGCTCGGGCCTTGCCGTACTGCCTGAAAAGCTGTTCAGCGATCTGACCTCTCTGACGGCAATGGGGAGCACCTTCCAGGACTGCACCGCTCTGACAGCGCTGCCGTCCGATCTGTTTGCGGGTTGTGTCAACCTGACTTCCCTGACGCTGACGTTCTCTGGCTGTACTGCACTGGCGGTATTACCTGCTGACTTACTGAAACATAACACCCTGCTGATCAGTGCCGGTTCTACGTTCTACGGCTGCGCGGCACTGGTGAACATTCCGCCGTCGCTGTTTGCATCGTGCCCGCTTATCACCGCATTCGGCGCAACGTTCCAGAATACCGGCGTGGTGGAAATACCGGAAAATCTGTTCAGTGGTAATCCGCTGGTGACGGCCTACGGCCAGACCTTCAGAGGATGTAAAAACCTGCGTTCAGTGCCTGCCGGTCTTTTTGTCGCCAGTATCAACGCCACGACATTCACCAGTGTGTTTGCCGAGTGCGTCGCACTGGAAGAGGTTGGGGCCGGTCTGCTGAATACCGTACCCGCGACGACAATCGGCTACCTGTTTGACGGCTGCCCGCAGCTGAGAACTAACGTCAGCACGATATTCAACCTCAACAGTTATTCGACGATTGTCACCACGACTGCCACATTCAGGGGATGCTCTGCCCTTACGGGTAAAGGCCTGGTATTTATGGGCAAAGTGCCGAATGTCACTGCGCATTATTACGCGTTCTATAGCTGCACCAGCCTGGACGACTTCGCAGATTTACCCGGTAACTGGATAACAAATAAATTATGAAAACTTTCAATCAAATTAAAAGCCTGATCGGATTTTGCCAGACCGATGAATTTTTCCTGGAATACCTGCAAATGCTCCAGGCTGCGGGAGTTATTCATCCCGTTGAAAGCGATATTGATGCCGACAGCAAAACAGTCAGTGAAGATTTTTACAATCGCCTTGCAAGTGTGTATGGCATTGAAGCAGAGGAAACACTATGGCAACAGGACTGACACTAACGACGGCGGGCGCCGCTGAAATCGAGGCCGCGTATCAGGCGGGGGAGGTTGTGGATATTACCGCCGTACTGATCGGCGATGGTGGCGGCGTGACATTGCCGACAGATCCCGATGACCTGGCGGCGGTGACGGCGCTTTTTGGTCAGTTTGGCCGTGAAACCTTTGATTCTGATTCAAGCTATGAGGGGTTTATCAGCGGTCAGATTGTTATCAATTGCAGGGATTATCCGGGTAAGACGCTCAGAGAGGCGGGGCTGGTCAGTGCTAAGGGTACGCTCATTGCTTACGGCGCATACCCGGCGACATACCTCCCGGCGCAATCTGATTCCATCATCAAAGAGATCATTCTGACGCTGGTGCTGACGTTGACCCATACTTCAAGCGTGAAGCTTGTTATCGATCCGGCGCTTGCCACACTTACGCAGGAAACGGGCGATAAACGCTATCTGCGGCGAGCACAAAATCTTTCTGATTTAAACGATCCCAAAGAGGCCAGGAATAATCTTGAACTGGGTAACTCAGCCCCGCGGGACGTGGGCACCGAGACGGGAACGGTAGCTGCGGGGGATGACTCGCGGATCACCGGTGCACTTCAGAAAGAAAATAATCTTTCCGATCTGAGCGATACATCCGAAGCCCTTAAGGCGCTGGGACTCAACAGCGACGGAGCGGCCTATAAGGCAATTGTTGACGCCATTTTTTATGTCGGAATTGTTGTCTCTGGCGAGCAAAGTCCAGCGGAGCGGTTCCCCTGGCAGACATGGGCTGACTTAAGCGAAACCTTTGCTGATAGGGTTGTCAGAATTGGTTCTCAGTATGGCGTGACTGGCGGCAGTAATAAGGTAAAACTTGAAGCTGATAACCTACCACCGCACTGGCATCGTTCGGGTGACCGTTCTCCAGGCGCAACATGGGATCCAACAACAACTCACGGAACAGATAATCAGAAAAGCGGACCGCTGGCACTTACTGATGGAACTTACATTGATTCGACAGGCCTTAAAGAAACAGCTAATTTAGCAATAGATGTAACTAACAAATATTTAACCCTTTGTATGTGGATACGTACAGCGTAAAGGTAATTTTTTAATTCAAATTTGCATTGATATTGCTACGAAGCAGGCCTAAACCTTATCATGTAGTTATGTGCCAGATACGGATATCATGCGACTGCTCAAAAAACGGATAGTCGAGCTACGAGGAGGAGCTACATGATAAATAAGTTTTGTCGCTTAATATGATAGTGACTTAGGTTTGTTAAAACAGCGTTGTTGCTGTTGTAGATACTACTTAGTTTAATTGCTACGTAAATGATAGCAATTTAATTTATTATTGGGGTATATAAGAATGGATGTTTACGAATTAATAGATATCGAAGTAAAAAAAAGCATTTTACACTCCAGCGACTATGATACAACTGAACTACTAAGGCTTTTAGATATTGTCTATGATTATATTTATGAGTGTCGAGATGCTGATCTAATTAGAAAGTCCATAAATAAAATATCAAATATTTTTCATTCTGTGGGTGATAATTCTGTTGTGGTTTTGACGTTTGTATTAATGAATAAGTTGAGTGATCTTAATGGAATTAAAATACTGAAATATTCAAAGGGTCATGTAGAACCTGATTTGGATAAGCTTAAAGAGTTTATTAAAAATGAAATAATTGAAAATAATGGTGAGTTTGATTTTTTCAATCACAAGAAAGGTTCAACAACCCTCGGTAAGAATAAGTTGTACGCTTCTATTTTGTCTATGTTAAGACATAATCTACAAAGTACCATTAAAGATGATGTCGATATAAATTGTTCCTTGGTTTTATTAATAAACATGTGGATATTATCACCAAAAGTAGATAGGCTTTATGAATTCTACATAATTTTTTGCTCTTTTTTGCATAAACTACACCTTAGTCAGAAAACACAAATGGTAAGGGATTTAGCAGACACTGCACTTCTATTAGGTTTTCGAGACAAGAGGTTGAATTATTCATTTTATGTAAGAATGGCTGTTTATTCTCGGCAATACAATGTTATTGACTCGCTTTTGTCAGCACAGCTTATGTTGCACGGATATAATTATATTCACCAGGAAAATGAAATTTTTCTTTCGAAGTCTCTTCTGGAGTTGGCTATAACGTTACGTAACTTCCGGCTTTACCCTTTCGTTGAACGAGTTAAACAAGCGCATGATCAATTAAATATTGAAGATAGATATGATAAACATCAGTTTGATATGGCAATATTTAATATGAAATTATTAATGGAGGATGAAGGGCTATTTGAATTGGTTGATGAGTATCTAAATGATAATGATGTTTTGGAATTCGATGTTGCTTCTGGAATACCATGGCTAGTTTTATTATCGAACTTAAAGAGAAGTGATATTTCACGGTTCGAAAATTATCAGAATTTAATTCAGTCACTGAGTAGACTCGAATCAAATGAGGAAATTTATAATAACCCTGTGGTAGAGGATTATAGGAAGGCCATGTCCAGTACAGTCTCTGAAAACAAAGAAGCAGTACAGAAAGGCATTTCAAACATACTTCAATCTCGAAGCTTTACTGACGTAAATTATGAGCTTACTATGCTACAGCCAGCTGTCATAAATCTACTCAAAAATTCGATCGCATCAGATGATATAGAAGGGGTTTTAATCGCGCATTCTTTGTCCTCTGGTGCCTCAGGGTTCGATATTAGCACTGAAGAAGCAACGACGGAGTTTAGCCCTCTAAAAAAAGTGTTCAATATATCTTCGCCAACAATATTTGATGGTTATTTGAGCCATCTATCAAAACTGATAGAGCAATCAGATATGTCAGTTTTTATATGGGTCGGATGCTGTGATGATTTTTGTTATAGCGTAAGTCTAAAAGAAAGACGATTTTCTCTATATATAAACGATTCTTTTAATAAAAATGATTTAAGAAATTGGGAGGCTACGCAAACAGAATTACTTGCTTTTAATGATCAGCCTAATCTAGAGTCCATATTGGATTCTAACATCAATCACTGGGAGTTCGAGTCTCGTGTAATAATTGAAAGTCTGCCAGCTTTGACTGATATATATGAGGCTAGGAATATAGTTTTGTTTCGTGATGTTAATATGTCGCATTTGCCGTCTAACCTTATAAAAACAACCGCGGGAATATTACTCGCTGATTTGGCCCCTTTGCATACTCCCTCAACAGTTGAGTCGTATATTAAAAGCGAGTCATTTATTGTTGGGTACAAAAATATCAAGCTTTGGGCTCCTGTCGAAGAGGGTGATTTCGCAATCAATATTGCTTATGATAAAATTCAATCTTTATTTAATGATGCATCTTTGTTAAAAATAACTTCGCTTGATTCTAGAATTGAACTTAATACAGATATCAATATATTTATTTCGCATGGAGGAAAAGATGGGTTATATGGATTTAAAAGTATCTCCCCTGCTGAAGGTAAATATTTTATAAATGAAAATGATGTTTTTGGACGAGGTAAAGTAGCTATTTTATTTATATGTCATTCAGGAAGCTCTAAATCATCTATGTTTGCTACGAAACCAGATGGGCTGGTTAGTAAAATTTTAGAGTTAGGTTATGAATGTGTATTAGCTCCAGCTTGGAGTTATAATGTTATTCTTACTGGTATCTGGACAAGAAGCTTCGTCGATGCTTTAAATGATGGTAAGAATCTGTCTGAATCAACATATTATGCTAATAAGTCCGTTAAGTCTGAGTACCCTGGCGTGGGAGCCTATGCTGCGATGCACCTATTTGGTAATGATGGTTTAATTTTAGTTAACGATCGGAGCTGAATCAGTTTTAAGGAATTACTGAAAGTGTAGCGAGTGTAAAGTTACACTTTCATGTTTTAATTTCTTAGGGAAAAACTGAGTCAATATAAAGCAAAATTTTACGTATCTTGTCAATTATCCCAGCATGAAATGCCGTTAGACGCTTCTGATAGAATTATAATAGATTACATCTCATAGATTGTATTTAAAACAGTTTCTGTCCTTTCCTTCAGGGTTGGCATCAGTTCAGTAATGGAGGTATTTTTCAGCCTCTCCCTGATATCTTCATCAACCCGCTGCAACGAGAGTGTGAACTCTATTTTCTTTGCCTTGCCGTAGCGATCGAACTCCTGATGCGTTTCCTGCAAGCCCGTGATGACATACATTCCATAAATGGATCCGACGCCATCTATGAGTGGCCAAGCCAGCCCAGTGTAGGCCATTGTCGAGACGGCACCCAACGAGAGATTACCGCCGGTAATTTCAGGATACAGCAACCCACCGAGTGTCAGTTGATTTTCACCTGCGCCAACGTACTGCCATTTTGCACTACGGCCCACACGATCATTCTTGACGTGCCGCCAGTTACGAGACAGCTGTAATTGCTGATAGGGCAGTGTCCTGAGTTCAAATACAAAAAGCCCGAATACCATCATCATAGTCATGACTCCCAATTAATCGTTATCCCGGAATGACCCCCGGGCAGCGCGTTGCTGTTTATCAATTTGTGCGCGGACAGCCTCGCCAACAAGTCGCGCCAGTTCGCGCGGATTGCCGCTCTGGACGCCATGCAGATGGACGTGAATATCACCGGAAAAACTACCACCAGAAGCCGCAACTGCCGTGTGGGCCATTTGATTCCGGCGTACCGGTTGCCATGCTGGTGTCTGTTTTATTAATGGTTCACCGGCGGCAATAGCCGGGCGAGTGCTGACAGACTGGCGGACAAGCCTCGACTCCTGCCATTCACCACGCACCGCAAAGGCTGGAGGGAGATTTTTAAATACAATGTCACCCGGCCCGATACGTTTGCGCTTTTCCTCATCTAAAAGGCCTTTGGTGTTATCCGCGATTTGGCCCAGCCGTCGCTCTGTTCCGGAGTCACCCCCGAGCACATTAGGCGGTGGTGTGCTGCCTTTGCTTGCTGGCTTTTCAGTTGACCATTGCCACTCCCTTTTAACCATGCGTCCGGATTTTTCATCCCATACCCACATAACCGGGATAGCCCTGAGTCTGGCTGCTTCCAGCCTGGCTCTTTCAATGCCGTCGGGAATGAGATCGAGCTTCTCCAGTAACCAGCCAACGCCTTCCATTAGCTTCTGAAGTGGCCAAAGCAGTACGCTAAGCGCGGTCCCCAGAACCTCCCCAAAGGTCCGCCCGGCGCTGGCGCACTTGTTCAGCGCCTCACGACTATCCTCAACGGGCGTTAATACTTTTTTAAACCAGTTCCAGACGTTTTTGACGCCATCTCCAATGACCCCGAAAACGGGAGCCAGCCGGGAAAATGCGTTGTGAACTGGCGCTAGCCCCTGGATGACGCCTGTAAAAAAACCGCTAAAGAAGGCCTTGATTGGCCCCCAGTATTTCCAGATCAGCACCCCAGCCGCTACAAACGCAGCGCCCAGTAGACCGATTGGGCTCAACAGCAATGACAATCCACCGCCCAGCGCCGCAATTCCTCCTTTCACAATACCGAGCAGAGCAGGGATCCCGGTTAGCCGCAGCGCCAGCCCGCCAACGCCTTTTGACAGGGCGCTTATCGCCGTCCCCGGAGAGGAAAAGGCGCTAAGTAACGCGCCGCGCAGTGGTACCATCAATCTGGTTAATGCGCCCAGGCGTCCGACCAGGCCGCTGAGTAAAGCACCCCATCCGCTAATTTTTGCTAGGGAGCTACCGCCCGCAGCACTCATCATGCGGAACGCTGATACCGTACCTCCGATTCCACTCCCGCCGGACAGCAGCGCAAACCCCAGCCTGAGCTTTGCAAACGGCCCCATCAGCAGACCAGCAGCTAATGACAGACCGCCAATTACTGCGGTCAATGCCAGTGCAGTACCACCGGCGAGTAACAACGTTCGTGAAAGTCTGGGGTTTTCTTCTACCCAGCTTTGAATACTGCCAATAACCCGGCTAAGCCCCTGTGTCAGTCTGCGCAATGGGCCGTCCACTGTCTCAGCTACAGAAATGCGGAACGCCTCCCACGCGCTGTCCAGTTCCTTCAAATCGCCGCCCAGGTTGTCTTTCTTCTTGTTAGCGACGGCGAACGCCTCCTGATTTTTATGTGCTTCTGCAATTTGTTCATAGAGTGACTGGAGGTAGCCATCACCTGCGCCGTTGACCAAAGACTGGAGGCTCGTAAAACCCTCTTCTCCGGCGATATCTTTGAAAAATGAAACCTGATCCACCTCGCCAAAGCGGGAAACGCGTTTTTGTAGATCGAGAAGAATATCGAACGGACGTCGCATCTTTCCGCTCGCGTCGGCAGTTTCCACTCCCAGCTCTTTAAGTGCCTTTTTGGCTGCCGTAGTGGGGGAGGCCAGGCGGGAGAGGGAGCGACGCATTGCCGTACCGGCCTCGCTACCGCGAATACCCACGCGCGCCAGCGTGCCGGTCATAGCTGCGGCTTCTTCCAGGCTTATCCCAAGTCCCGCGGCTACCGGCCCGACAACTTTCATTGTCTCGCCGAGGCTGCTAAGCGTGGTGTTGGTACGGGTAAATGTACCTGTCAGCACATCGCTGACGCGGTCCATTTCCCCGGCGTCGAGGGCGAACTGTGAAAGAATATTTGAGCCGATGTCTGCCGTTTCACCCAGTTCCATACTGCCCGCTAGTGCCATATTGAGCACGCCGGGCAGTGCGGCACGGATAGCATCTGGCGTGAAGCCCGCCATTGCCAGAAAGGCCTGGCCGCTGGCGGCGTCACGTGTGGTGAAGGCGGTTTCAGCACCGAGTTTTTTTGCCTGAGTGCGCAAGGCGGCCAGCTGTGAATCGCCCTTATCAAGCCGCGTTAGCGCCTGGACGTTTGACATTTCCTCATCAAAACCAACCGCAGGCGACAGGAAGCGCCCGGCACCGTACCCGGCAGCGGTTGCTGTACCTAATGCTATGGCACCGCCAGAGCGCAACTTCCCGGCCATCTGCTGCGCACCCTCGTAACGTTTACGAGCCTGAGTGACAGCAGCAAGTTGCCGTTTTTCCCGTTCAAGGGATTGGTTGTATTGTTCTGTGCGACGTATCGCGTTGCCGATGGTGGCGCTACTACCGGAAAGCATCACGCCATGCTGGCGCAATGCTGATGCGCTCTCGCGCAGGCGGGCCACCTCAGTCACGCGCTTTGCGCTCAGTCTGTCGAGGCGCTCACCCAGCCTCGTCATCAGTGTTTGCTGCCTTTCCGTCAGCGTCCCGTTTTTGCGCTGTGTCTCTGACAGCCCCTCAAAGCGAGTGCGCGCACGTGAGATAGAGCGATCTGTTTTGCTGACGGCGGCAGTCATACGCTGAAAGGTAGCAGAGCTTTTATCGAGGCCTTTCAGGGTGGATTGTGTTTTTCTGAGGGAGTCAGACAAGCCGCCCGCACTCTGGCGGGCAGCATTAACGGGGCGGGTAAATCTGTCGATAGCGCTGAATGCAACGCGGATATCAAGATTCTTCATCACTGGCACCACTTCGAAGCGCCGCCCGCTTGCGCCAGGCTATCACCTCGCCAAGATCCATGCCGAAGACCTCGGAGGGCGGCCAGTTAAAAATTACGGCAATATCAGCGACCAGATCGTCGATCTGGTCAAACGCAACGGTGATTACTCGCTCTCCGTCTCCGCCGCGCTCGACGTTCCAGGCTCCGGCGGATTCAAGAAAGGGACCATCTTCTCTGCCAGCCCGATAAAGTCCAGCATGTGCATTTCGTTGATTTCTTTTTGCGTCAGCGCAGGCGCGGTGACTCGCGTTAACAGCGTGGCTATGGAGTCCGCATCCATATTGGCAACCCGGATAAGGTTCAGACCGCGCAGGGATCCTGCCTGACTGATTGCGCCGGTGATCTCCACTTCGCTAATCTCGCCATCTTTACGCACAACTGGACGAGTCAATTTAAAAGTATTTTTGCTGGTCATTTCTGATTTCTCCGGGCGACGTCACCGCCGCCCTTTTTGTCGTGATTAACTGCCCATACCCAGGGCGGAAGTGATGCGGTCCGGGAACATGTTCTGACCGTTCTTTTTGTAGATGAAGTTCAGCAGATCGATTTCGATAATGGGCTGATCATCAATGGAGAATTTGTAGTAGGTGGATTTAAATGTGTAGCTTTCCTCCGTGTCTTCTCCCTGTTTTGAGTCTCCACCGTCGAGTTCAGTAAATCGCCCGCGCAGCTCCACCTCGACAAGCTGGCTTTCGCCATCAGTGAAATATTCACCCGCAAAGCGTAGCCGCGTGCCGTCAATTTCTGCTCCGTATTCGAGAAACAGAGCCTTAATGACGCCGCCAAAAACAACGGTGGAATCCAGCGCGCCAGCCTCAAGGCCGAGATCAACACCGACCGCACCCAGCATGCCACCGCCCTGATAGTCCTCTACCTTTCGTGACAGTTTGGGGCGAGTGAAAGAGGTCACTTTTCCCAGATAGTTGTCGCCGTTAACAAAGCAGCTAAAAAGCCGCAGTTTGTGAGGAATAGCCATTATTCACCCCCGAGCGACGCGAACGCCGGTTCGTAAAAATCATCAGTAAAGGTCTGGTATAGCGTCAGATCTTCAAGCGGTGGGACCGGGCTGTAGCTATAGCGCACAATCAGTTTTCCCTGGCGCAAATCCGTGGTGCCGTTGTCCAGCGTATCAAACCAGCAGTCAGCGCCGATAAGCTGGCCGGCAGTGACTTTTTTGCTGAGAGCAGAGCGGATGCCGCTTACCACATCTTTCACGTTGGCCGGAGTGAGCGGGCTGTCAACAGAGGTAAATTGCGCCTCCGCAATGCTGTCCGCCAGGATCTGCGCGGTACGGGTGAACACCTCAAAAGTGTAGGTTTCGGTGTCCGTGGTGCGGTTACCCCAGAAGCGGAAACCGTCACGCTTGATAAGCGTTGTGATTTCGTTGTTGTTCAGCTCGTTCGCGTCGCTGTCTTCTGCTTGCAATGCCCAGAAAACATCTTTCGAAATACCCAGAACGTTATTCACCACAACGTTGGACAGTGATTTGTGCCAGCCCTGGCTGTTATCAATAGCGGCGCGCAGGCCGCAGGCGTAAGCCGGGGCGGGAAACGTTTCGTTATCATCCGTCAGGGGGTTGTAAGCGATAAAGTCCGGCCAGATAAGCATAAGCTCGCGGTAAGCGAAGGTTTTGCGATAAGCGATAGCCTCCGCCATGGTCGCGCAGCCGTTGCAACCGGCATAAACAAAAGCCCGCAGATTCTGGGCAATCACGCAAAGCTGTGACGTTACCTCCTCGGTGTCGTAGTCCGGCACCGCCAGGATGCGCGGGCGATAGCCGGTTTTGGCCTCCGCCGTCAGCAGGGCATACATTCCCGTGTAGCTGTCGCCATCTGTTCCGCCAATAACGGCCTGAGATTGACTGGCGCCGTTATCGGAAGCCTCTTCCACCCGGACAATCACAACACGCGGGCTGCACTGATCGGAAATGGCTTTGAGAGCTTTGTAAAGTGACCCGGTTTTACCTGCCTTGCCGAGGACGTTACGCACCCGAGTCAGCAGAACCGGCGTATTGAGCGGGAAGGTTTCCGGATCGGCGTCATCAGCAACCGCGACAATACCGATCACGCTGGAATCAATGTCATTGATTGCCTGCTGTAGGTCGGTATTTTCGCGAGAGCGGACGCCGTGAAAACGAGTTTCAGACATAAGTTCACCATCATGTTGCTCTTTGAGTTCAGGGCAATATTCAACGTTAAGTCTGCTGGCGTCGCCTGGTTGCCGGTCTGCCCGTTCGCTGACAACAAAAAGGGATTCAGCCCCGCGCGCGGGCATGGAATCATCAGCAAAAAACGGGGGAGTTATGTCGATAGCAGACACGCTAACAACAGCAGCCGAAGGGTATTTAGAAAAATTAAGTGAGGTCGTAAAGACACCGGATTTTAGTATCACGTTGGGTGGGGTCTCCCTGACTGAACTGGCCGACCGCATCACCTCGCTATCTGTTACAGATAACAACGGTTTTGATGCTGATCAGCTAACTCTGTCAGTAGATGACTCTGACGGAGTAACGGATTTACCCCCACGCGGTGCGGAGCTGGCGGTGTCCATCGGCTGGCTGGGTGAGGCGTTGATCTACAAAGGTCTCTACACCGTTGACGAGGTGGGGCATAGCGGGCCGCCGGATGTAATCGACATCACCGCGCACAGCGCTGATTTTCGCGAAGAGATGAACGTCAGGCGGGAGGTGTCCTGGCATGATGTGACGGTAGAGCGGGTGGTATCGGCCATAGCCCGGCGTTATGACCTGAAGCCGATGATTAGCGAGGCCCTGATCGACATTGAGATCGACCATGCGGATCAGACCGAAGAGAGCGACATGTCGTTTTTAACGCGCATGGCGGAGATGTTGGGGGCCATTGCCACCGTGAAAAATGGCTGTCTGCTGTTTATCCTGCCTGGGGGCGGCGTCAGTGCATCCGGTAGGGCGCTGCCATCGGCTGAGATAACCCGTGCCAGCGGAGATCGTCACAGGTTCCGCATTGCCGATCGTGATGCTTACACTGGTGTGCGGGCGTACTGGCTGGATCTTAATTTCGGCAAGAAAAAACCGGTCAAGGTCACTAAGCGCAAAACAAATACTGCCAGAAAAAAGGCTGAGGAGAAAAGCAGCCGCCCGGAAGGGGATTACATGGAGGGCGCTGAAGGTAACGTGTATGTTTTGCGTAAAACCTATCAGAACGAAACGGCGGCCAGGCGCGCAGCTGCGGCAAAATGGATACAGCTCCAGAAAGGCGCGGCACAGTTTTCGATAACCCTGGCGCGCGGCCGCGCCGATTTATATCCGGGTATGCATCTGAACGTGTCGGGCTTTAAGTCTGAAATCGATACTCAGGATTGGATCATTGCCAGAGCGGAACATGTGATCGGTGATAACGGATTTATCACGAAAATGGAGCTTGAGGCGAAAATAAGCGACTGGATTGCAGAAACTGAACAGTAGCGGCCATAATAGGCGTGAGTTCAACTCCCTATGGGAGATCATCATGTTTGTTTGTCCCTACTGCGGCGCAAACGCCCGCACCCGCACCAGCCGCCGGTTAAGCGAGTTTACCATCCGGCAATACCATCAATGCCAGAACCTTGAATGCAGCGAGTCATTCACGACACTTAACACCGTAGAGCGCAGAGTAACGAAGCGCTCAACCAGCGCAGATCCTTTGCCGCCAGGATTTATCCCCGGCGACGCTTTCCCGGCTTCTCATTACGGGAACCGTCAACTTAGTCAACGCGGGAGATCGGAAGAGCGTCGTGTAGGGAAAGAGTGTAGATCTCGGT
>OKDB01000089.1_pt1 | contig 22771 bp, 19 predicted proteins | sample 1614451 | NCBI WGS metagenome assembly OKDB01 (sample SAMN04436939, study PRJEB24849) | human gut metagenome | biome: human gut; feature: NICU; material: stool | host: Homo sapiens | place: USA: Saint Louis, MO | collected 2009-11-08 | reverse complement strand
ATGGCTGCTATAATTTCTTCAATTAACTATTTAAGGTTAAATCTATAAGAAAAGAGGGCCTCCTTATGTCAGATTTACTAAGTATTTATAAAGAATTGCAATCTAAGAAATGGGTTGACTTGACCCACAAAATTAATGCGGAAAGTCCACACTTTCCAGCACTCCCTGCTTTGAAACAAGAAGACCTTTTCACATTAAAAGATGGTTTCCATGTTCAAAAATTTACAGTAGTTGGTCAATACGGAACGCATATTGATGCACCGATTCACTTTGTAGAAGGTGGTCGTTGGTTGGATGAGATTGCCCTCAAAGATCTTCTTTTACCACTCTATGTTATCGACAAGTCTAAAGAAGTTGCTGCGAGTCCAAACTTTATCTTGAGCAAACAAGATATCTTAGACTTTGAAGCAGAACATGGACGAATTGTTGAAGGGGCCTTTGTCGCTTTTCGTAGTGATTGGTCGAAGCGTTGGCCAGATCAAGATGCTATGCGCAACCTTGATGAAAATGGGGTTCAGCAAAGTCCAGGTTGGAGCCGCGAAGCTCTAGAATTCTTGATTCATGAACGCCATGTTAAGGCTGTCGGTCATGAGACTTTTGATACAGATGCTGGTATTCCAGCAGCAGAACATGGCTTGGTTAACGAATACTACCTCTTGGAACAAAACATTTATCAGGTAGAAGTCTTGAACCAATTGGATCAAGTTCCAGCCGTTGGTGCTTTGATTTCAATTGCATTTCCTCACTGGGACAAGGCGACAGGTTCCCCAGTGCGTGCAGTGGCTATTTTACCTTAATCAGAACAAAAGACACCGAAGAAATTTTCAGTGTCTTTTCTTGTTTATAAAAAGAGTTCTTGAAGTTTGCGAGCAACGCCATCCTCTTCATTAGTCCACTCAATTTGTTCGTTAGCGTGGGGAAGAAGGACAGAGCTAGCATTCTTCATGGCATAACCAGTTTTAGCAAGTTCCAACATCTCTGTGTCATTGTGTTCGTCACCAAAAGCAATCAAATCATTTGTTGATTTACGCATGGCCTTAAGTAAGTAGTTTAGAGCGTAGGCTTTGTTGATGCCTTTAGGCGAAAATTCCAAAATATTAAGTGGGCCACCCCAAGAATCAACTTCAATTTCTTCCTTGAAGTCTTTCTTGATGTCATCGGCTAGTTGGTACTTATCCTCATGACGAGTTTGCATAAGAAGAGCATTTGGGTTGCGTGTAATTTTTGCTGGTTCCAAACGCATAGCCTCAATGATTTTATCAACACCAAAGAGTTGTGGTTGAATACGCTCTGGGTGATTCATAGTGATATAGAAATGTTTTCGGTATTCACTTGCCAGAAAATCCATTTCTAACTCATCGTGTCGTTGTAGGAGGTCAATCAGATATTTTTTGTCTAATTTAACCGAATGCTCATAGGCCCAGTCTTGGTCTGGAAGATTGGTCAAGGAGCCATTAAAGGTAATGAGTGGTGTTTCTAACCCAAGTGTTTTGTAATGGTCGATAGCCATACGATAAGGACGACCTGTAGCAATAACGACTTGGTGTCCTTTGTTTTGTACATCTTTAATTGTTTTTTGTGTAAATTCTGAAATAGTTCCATCTGGACGCAAGAGGGTTCCATCAAGATCTAGTGCAATCAATTTTTTTGTCATGTTCCCATTATAGCAAAAATCTGTCCTTTGTTGGTGATTAAGAAAGAGCTTTCTAAGAACGTTCGGTTTTTCATAAGAAAAGTCTCAGGAAATAAACCTTGCACCGTAAAATAATTTCATGTAGAATAGTAACGTTGCATTCTACGTGAGAATGTTCCGAAATTATTCGGATTTTGACAATATTTTTTATTAAGGAGTCTAAACTTTCATGGAAAAGTTTTTCAAATTGAAAGAACATGGTACTGACGTCCGTACAGAAGTGACTGCCGGATTGACAACTTTCTTTGCCATGTCTTACATCCTCTTTGTTAACCCAGCGATGTTGGCTCAAACAGGGATGCCTGCACAAGGTGTGTTCTTAGCAACAATTATTGGTGCGGTTGCAGGGACATTGATGATGGCCTTTTATGCCAACCTACCATACGCTCAAGCGCCTGGTATGGGACTTAATGCCTTCTTCACCTATACAGTGGTCTTTTCTTTGGGGTACACTTGGCAAGAGGCCTTAGCGATGGTCTTTCTATGTGGTGTTATTTCATTGATTATCACAGTAACTAAAGTACGTAAGATGATTATTGAGTCTATTCCAACAGCCCTTAAATCTGCGATTTCAGCAGGTATAGGTGTTTTCCTTGCCTATGTGGGGATTAAAAATGCTGGTTTCTTGAAATTCTCAATTAATCCTCATACCTACACTGTAGCAGGTAAAGGTGCTGATATGGCCAAGGCTTCAATTACAGCTTCATCATCAGCTACACCAGGTTTGGTTGCCTTCAATAACCCAACTGTTATTGTCGGTTTGATTGGTCTTGCGATTGCGATTTTCTTTATCGTTAAAGGTATTCGTGGTGGAGTTCTTCTTTCAATCCTCGTAACGACTATCATTGCTATTTTTGCTGGTGTCGTTGATCTTGGAAGCATCGATTGGCACGCAGCTAGCTTGACATCATCTATTAAAGATCTTGGTCAGGTCTTTGGTGCAGCGCTTGGATCTAAGGGATTGGGATCACTCTTTGCAGACGTTTCTCGTTTGCCTGGTGTCTTTATGGCTATCCTTGCCTTCTCATTGACTGATATCTTCGATACTATCGGTACCTTAATCGGTACTGGTGAGAAGGTTGGTATCATTGCTTCAACAGGTGATAACAACGAATCAAAAGCTCTTGACCGTGCTCTTTACTCTGACCTTGTTGGTACAAGTATTGGTGCCATTGCAGGGACTTCAAACGTTACAACTTACGTTGAATCTGCAGCAGGTATTGGTGCTGGTGGACGTACTGGTTTGACAGCTCTTGTGGTTGCTGTACTCTTTGCCATTTCTAGTTTCTTTAGTCCAGTGGTGTCAATCGTTCCAAATGCGGCAACAGCGCCTATTCTTATTATTGTAGGTGTTATGATGCTCTCTAACCTTAAGAGTGTCGATTGGGAAGACTTGTCTGAAGCTATTCCTGCTTTCTTTACTTCTATTTTCATGGGATTCTCATATAGCATTACCTATGGTATCGCAGCTGGGTTCCTTACTTATACTTTGGTCAAAATTGTCAAAGGTCAAGCTAAGGATGTCCACTTTATTATGTGGATTTTGGATATCTTGTTTATCCTTAACTTCATCAGTATGGCTGTGTTCTAAAGCTTGAAAGAAAAAGTCTGTACATTTGTCAGGCTTTTTCTTTTGCAATTTTTATGTGGAAGAAAGGTGAGAGGTTTTTTTGATGAATTTTCAATGCCATAGAAATTTCACGAAAAAATCTAATTTATGAGCGTTTGATGTGTCTAAGATAAATCCAAAATTAAAACACGGATTTTGATTTCTTACTTAAATGATTCAATATTTATAAGTTTCTACTGTATTTTTACAGTGGATTCTAGTCCATATTTTTATTTTTTGATATAATGAAAACATGATTTACAGTCAAAATGAAGAAGAATTGATTAGTATCGGTCAAAAGCTAGGTCGACTACTCGATTCTGGAGATATAATTGTTCTCTCAGGTGATCTGGGAGCTGGCAAAACAACCTTAACCAAGGGGATTGCCAAAGGTTTGGATATTTCACAGATGATAAAGAGTCCAACCTATACTATTGTAAGGGAGTATGAGGGGCGACTGCCACTCTATCATTTAGATGTCTACCGCATTGGTGATGATCCAGATTCTATTGATTTAGATGATTTTCTGTATGGTGAAGGTGTGACAATCATCGAGTGGGGTGAGCTCCTAGATGAGAGTCTGTTAGGGGATTATCTCCTAATTTCGATATCTCATCATGGAGATGGACGTCAGTTGCTTTTTGAATCTTTCGGTCCTAGAAGTAAGGAGATTCAGGAGGAAATGGTAAATGGCTGAGCAAGAATTAGTCATTGAGGAAGCTCAAAGAGAGGATGCTGCCTCTCTAGCTCGCTTGCTAGAGACTGTAGCCTTGGAATCGGATTTTCTAGCACAAGATGCTAGAAGTTCTATACTGAGTGCCGAACAGTTAGCATCTTATATTGAAGGCCATCAGCATATGCTTAATGAGATTTGTTTGGTGGCAAAATTGGGTCGTGAGGTCATTGGTGTTTGTAATGTAACCTCTGATCAAGATACTAAGACTAGTCATATTGGTGACGTATTTATTGCGGTTGCTAAACCCTACTGGGGAAATGGTGTTGGCCAGTTTCTGATGGAAACAATGATTGATTGGGCAGATCATACACCTATTATCCGCCGCTTAGAGTTGACGGTTCAAGCACGTAATAAACGGGCGGTTCACCTCTATCAAAAATTTGGCTTTGACATTGAAGGCACTAAGAAACGTGGTGCAAGAACTAAAAATGGAGAATTTCTAGATGTTTACCTTATGGCTAAACTCATAGATTAAGAAAAAACATGAAACTTGGACGAAAAATTTTATTGATGTTGTTGGCGATTTTTGCAACGACAGTAGTAGCTGCTGGTATTTACCTAACGACAACTTATAATTACGCCACAGGCGAATTGTCAAAAACGTTTAGGGCTTCTAAAGCAACTTCAGGGAATAGTAAGGCTATTCAACAGACTAAGCCTATAACTATTCTCTTGATGGGGGTAGATACAGGATCCAAAGAACGTAAGGAAACCTGGGAAGGAAACTCTGATACCATGATCTTGGTAACAGTGAACCCTAAGACTAAGAAAACAACCATGACCAGTTTGGAACGTGACCTTTTGACAGATATTGAGGGGTCGGGGGAAGCAAAACTAAATTCAGCCTATGCTGAGGGTGGTGCTGACTTGGCTATTTCAACTATTCAAAAGGTTTTAGATATTGATATTGACTATTATGCACTGATTAATATGCAGGGTATGATTGATCTGGTAGATGCCGTGGGTGGAATTGAGGTAACGAATCATTTTGATTTCCCTATTTCAATTGCAGAAAATGAACCAGAATTTCAGGCAAAAGTTGAGCCTGGAACCCATAGAATCAACGGTGAGCAAGCCTTAGTTTATTCACGTATGCGTTACGATGACCCTGATGGTGACTATGGTCGTCAAAAACGTCAACGTGAGGTTATTCAAAAAGTTGTAGCTAAGCTCTTGAAGATGGACTCGATTGGTTCTTACAAGAAAATCTTGTCAGCTGTAAGTTCAAATGTTCAAACTAGCATTGATCTTGGTGATACCAATACTCTGCGTAGCTTGATGGGCTATAGTGATGCACTTAAAAATATTAAGTCATACCAATTGGCTGGTTCGGATGCCATGATCAACGGAGGAAGCTATCAAGTGGCCTCTACTGAGGATATTCTTAAGGTGCAAAACCGTATTAAGAAGGAAGTTGGTAAGAAAAAAGTCTCTGAATCCAATCTTAAGACTAGTTTGGTTCTCTATGGATCTGGTAGCTCTAACTATGGTTCAGATGATTTCGTTAATTCTAAAGGAAGTGCGGCTTCAAGTGAAACATCTTCAAATTATGAGGCTGGGCCATCTGAGGCAGCAGGTAGTGGATCGGTAAGTACCTATAACGGAGGTACAAACTATAGTAATAATTATAGTGAAAACACAGGTAATTATGTTCAGGAACAAGGTACGACAACCCCTACATACAATAATGGATCGGGTGTGACTACCTATAGCACTGTTCCAGCGGCACAATAAATGAGGTTGGGTGATTCCCAACCTTTTTGCTTTAAAATGACAGCGATATGGTTATTCCTTGCAATGGCTTTTGAGCTATGCTATAATATAGTAAAATAACGAAAGAGAGGCGGAGTAGAAACTTCGTCTCTTGTGTGTGTAAGGAGGTCATAATGTCGCAAAAAATTATTGATCTCGTGACGGCAGTCGTAGCTCCAGCTATTCCTGAGCCATACGAACTGGTCGATATCGAGTACGAAAAGCTTGGCGGTGACTATGTCTTGTCAGTTTTGATTGATAAGCCAGGTGGTATTACTGTAGAAGATACTGCAGACTTGACTGAAATTATCAGTCCCCTCTTGGATACTATTCAGCCTGATCCTTTCCCGGATCAATACATGCTGGAAGTTTCTAGTCCAGGGTTAGAGCGTCCCTTAAAAACCAAAGAAGCTTTGACAAATGCTGTTGGTCAGTATATCAATGTTAGTCTTTACAAAGCTATTGATAAGATCAAGATTTTCCAAGGTGACTTGGTGGCCTTTGATGGGGAAACCCTAACAATCGATTACCTTGATAAGACTCGCCATAAAACTGTTGAGATTCCCTATCAAACAGTTGCTAAAGCTCGTTTGGCAGTCAAACTCTAAAACTCTTAGTGTAAATAAAGAAAGGATGCCAGTTTTGGCCAATAGAGGCTAAAACAACAAAGAATATGAGCAAAGAAATGCTAGAAGCCTTCCGTGTCTTGGAAGAAGAAAAACACATTAACAAGGAAGACATCATCGATGCTGTGGTTGAATCACTTAAGTCAGCCTACAAACGTCGTTATGGTCAGTCAGAATCAGCTGTAGTTGAATTCAATGAAAAAACAGGTGATTTTCAAGTTTATACCGTTCGTGAAGTTGTAGACGAAGTCTTTGATAGTCGTTTGGAAATTAGCTTGAAAGATGCCCTTGCTATCAGCTCTGCTTACGAGCTTGGTGACAAGATTCGTTTTGAAGAGTCAGTCGATGAATTTGGTCGTGTTGCAGCGCAATCTGCCAAACAAACCATTATGGAAAAAATGCGCAAGCAGATGCGTGAAATCACTTATAATGACTATAAACAACATGAAGGTGAAATCATGCAAGGGACAGTTGAGCGCTTTGACCAACGCTTCATTTATGTGAATCTTGGAACACTTGAAGCCCAATTGTCACGCCAAGACCAAATTCCTGGTGAAAGCTTTAAGTCACATGATGTCATTGATGTTTATGTTTATAAAGTTGAAAACAACCCTAAAGGTGTTAACGTCTTTGTTAGCCGTAGCCATCCAGAATTCATCAAACGTATCATGGAACAAGAAATTCCAGAAGTATTTGATGGAACTGTAGAAATCATGAGCGTGTCTCGTGAAGCAGGTGATCGTACTAAGGTTGCTGTTCGCAGTCATAATCCTAACGTTGATGCTATTGGTACTATCGTTGGTCGTGGTGGAAGCAATATTAAGAAAGTTGTCAGCCGTTTCCACCCAACACGTTTGGATGCTAAGACAGGAATTGAAGTTCCTGTTGAGGAAAATATTGATGTTATTCAATGGGTTGAAGATCCAGCTGAATTCATCTACAATGCTATTGCACCGGCTGAAGTGGACTATGTTCTCTTCGACGAAGATGATAGCAAACGTGCAACAGTAGTTGTGCCAGATAACAAATTATCTCTTGCAATTGGTCGTCGTGGGCAAAACGTTCGTTTGGCAGCTCATTTGACTGGTTACCGTATTGACATCAAGTCAGCTTCTGAATACGAAGCACTCGAAGCTGAAAAAGCTGAGGCTGCTACTGAGGAAGTTGTAGATGAGATTGTTGCAGAAGAAGCTACACCTGTTGAAGTCACAACAGAAGAAGTAACTGAAACAACAGAAGCAGAATAAGAAGAACATAGAGGTGTTTGATGGCTAAAACACGAAAAATACCTTTACGCAAATCAGTTGTCTCAGGAGAAATCATTGATAAACGTGATTTGCTCCGCATTGTAAAAACTAAAGATGGTGAGATTTTCATTGATCCAACAGGAAAGAAAAATGGCCGAGGTGCTTACATTAAACTAGATAATGAAGAAGCTCTCCAAGCTAAAAAGAAACGTGCTTTTAACCATAGTTTCTCAATGGATGTTCCTGAAAGTTTTTATGATGAACTCATTGCTTATGTGGATCACAAGGTCAAAAGAAGAGAGTTAGGTCTTGAATAACACAGAAAAATTGTCAAATATGTTGGGACTGGCACAAAGAGCTGGAAAGCTTATTTCTGGCGAAGAACTTGTCATCAAGGCAGTTCAATCAGGACAGGCGAGACTAGTTTTTCTTGCCAATGATGCTGGTAGTAACGTGACTAAAAAGACGACTGATAAATGTAACTACTATAATATAGAAGTCTCCACAGTGTTTAACGCACTGGAATTAAGCATGGCTATTGGTAAACCAAGAAAAACGGTTGCTGTAGTTGATGCTGGATTTTCAAAGAAAATGAGGACTCTTATGGACTAAAGAATAGGAGGACATCACGTGTCAAAGAAACGATTATATGAAATCGCAAAAGAGGTTGGTGTAGAAAGTAAGGTTGTTGTTGCGAAAGCTCAAGAACTTGGTCTTTCTGTGAAGAGCCATTCCTCATCAGTTGAAGAAGCTGATGCTAATCGTATCACTTCAAGTTTAAAAGGGGGAACAGCTAAGGCTGAAAGCAAGCCAGCTCCTAAAGCGACACCAACTCCTAAAGAGGAAAAGGTAGCGCCTAAGGTTGATAAGGTACCTGTTGCCAAATCAGCTCCAGCTAAAGAAACATCAAAGGCTGAAGTCAAAGAAGCCCCTGCGACTCCGAAAAAACCACAAAGCCGTAATTTTAAGGCAGAACGTGAAGCACGTGCCAAGGCAGAGGCAGAGCGTCGTCAAAATGGCGGAGGCCGTGACAACCGTAATCGTAACCGAAATCAACAAGGGAACGATCAAGGTAAACGTCAGAATAATGATCGTCGCAACCAAAATGGAAATGGTCAAGGCAACCGTAACAATGGAAACCGCGATAACAATAGTAATCGTGACCGTAATTTCCAAGGTAAACAGCGCAATGATCAAGGTCGAAATAAACGTAACGATGCTGCCCGCAACAATCAGGCAGGTCCACGTATTGACTTTAAAGCGCGTGCAGCAGCCTTGAAAGCAGAGCAAAATGCAGAATATTCACGTCAAAGTGAAACACGCTTCCGTGAAGAAAAAGCTGCAGAGCAACGCCGTGCGAAAGAGCAAGAAAAGGCAAGAAAAGAAAAACAACAGGCTGAAGTCGCTGCTCAAAAAGCAGTTGCTGAAGCTAAGCCAGCTCCCAAGCCAGCACCGGCTGCTCAACCAGCTCTAGCTGCGCAAACACAAGATACACGTCGTAAAAAGGCACGTCCAGATAAATCACGTGATAATCGTCGCGAGAATGAAGATGGACCTAAGCAAACAAGAAATAATAAGTGGAATAATCAAAACCAAGTGAGAAATCAACGAAATAGTAACTGGAATAAAAACAAAAATAAAAAAGGTAAAAATAACCGTGGTAATTCAGCTCCAAAACCAGTAACAGAGCGTAAATTCCATGAATTACCAAAAGAATTTGAATACACTGAAGGCATGACGGTTGCAGAAATCGCAAAACGTATTAAACGTGAGCCAGCTGAAATCGTTAAGAAACTCTTCATGATGGGTGTTATGGCAACTCAGAACCAATCTCTTGATGGGGATACTATTGAGTTGTTGATGGTTGACTACGGTATTGAAGCAACCAAGAAAGAAGAAGTCGATAATGCTGATATCGAACGTTTCTTTGTTGACGAAGACTACCTCAATAAAGATGCTATGGTAGAACGTGCACCAGTTGTTACTATCATGGGACACGTTGACCATGGTAAAACAACCCTTCTTGATACCCTTCGTAACTCACGTGTTGCGACTGGAGAAGCTGGTGGTATCACACAGCATATTGGTGCCTACCAAATTGAAGAGGGTGGTAAGAAAATCACCTTCCTTGATACTCCAGGACACGCGGCCTTTACATCTATGCGTGCCCGTGGTGCTTCTGTTACAGATATTACTATCTTGATTGTCGCTGCGGATGACGGTGTTATGCCACAAACTATTGAAGCCATCAACCACTCTAAGGCTGCTGGTGTTCCAATCATTGTTGCGATTAACAAGATTGATAAACCAGGTGCTAACCCAGAGCGTGTAATCGGTGAATTGGCAGAGCATGGCGTTATCTCAACTGCATGGGGTGGGGATAGCGAATTCGTTGAAATTTCAGCGAAGTTTGGTCAAAATATTGAAGAATTGCTTGAAACAGTTCTTCTTGTGGCTGAAGTGGAAGAACTTAAAGCTGACCCAACAGTTCGTGCCATCGGTACCGTTATTGAAGCGCGTTTGGATAAAGGTAAAGGTGCGGTTGCAACCCTCCTTGTTCAACAAGGTACCTTGCATGTTCAAGACCCAATCGTTGTTGGTAATACCTTCGGACGTGTCCGTGCTATGACCAATGACCTTGGTCGTCGTATTAAGACTGCAGCACCATCAACACCAGTTTCAATTACTGGTTTGAACGAAGCGCCTATGGCGGGTGACCATTTTGCCGTTTATGAAGACGAAAAAGCAGCTCGTGCAGCCGGTGAAGAACGTGCCAAACGTGCCCTTATGAAACAACGTCAACAAACACATCGTGTTAGTCTTGATAACCTCTTTGATACCCTTAAAGCTGGTGAATTGAAGACTGTTAATGTTATCATCAAGGCTGACGTACAAGGTTCTGTTGAAGCCTTGGCAGCATCACTTCTTAAGATTGATGTTGAGGGTGTTCGTGTTAATGTTGTTCACTCAGCAGTAGGTGCTATCAACGAATCTGATATTACTCTTGCGGAAGCTTCAGATGCTGTTGTTATCGGATTTAACGTTCGTCCTACCCCACAAGCACGTCAACAAGCGGAAACTGATGAAGTTGAAATTCGTCTTCACAGCATCATCTACAAGGTTATCGAAGAAATCGAAGATGCCATGAAAGGGATGCTTGATCCTGAATTTGAAGAAAAAGTCATTGGTGAAGCTATTATCCGTGAAACCTTCAAGGTTTCTAAAGTCGGAACAATCGGTGGGTTCATGGTTACTAGTGGTAAAATCACTCGTGATTCAAGTGCCCGTGTGATTCGTGATGGTGTCGTTATTTTTGATGGTAAATTGGCAAGCTTGAAACACTTTAAAGATGACGTTAAAGAAGTCGGAAACGCTCAAGAGGGTGGTTTGATGATTGAAAACTATAACGATATTAAAGTTGATGACGTTATCGAAGCTTACATTATGGAAGAAATTAAACGTTAATTTTGTTAGCTTTTAAGAAAGCTTACTTAGGAGACAAAGCTAGGTCATCTGGCCTGGCTTTTGTTCCATCATAATAAGAGAGAAAGGATAAGACTATGGGAAATTCATTTCGTGTAGACCGTGTTGGTATGGAAATCAAACGTGAGGTCAATGAAATTCTTCAAAAGAAAGTTCGTGATCCACGCGTGCAAGATGTCACTATCACAGATGTACAGATGCTTGGTGATTTGTCAGCTGCTAAGATTTTTTACACCATTCATTCAACCTTGGCCTCAGATAACCAAAAAGCACAAACTGGTCTTGAAAAGGCTACTGGGACAATCAAGCGTGAACTTGGTAAAAAATTGACTATGTATAAGATTCCGGATTTGACCTTTATTAAAGATGAGTCTATCGAATACGGTAATAAAATTGATGAAATGCTTCGTAATTTGGAGCGTAAAGACTAAGAAAAAATTCCTGTCAGTTATGGCAGGAATTTTGCGTTATAATAGAATAAAAAGGAGGACTTCAATGAAAGTAACGGTCTATTTGGGTGCTAATATGGGTGATAATCCTAGCTTTAAGAAAGCAACAATTGCCTTGGGTCAGTGGATTGCTAAAAATGGGCATACCCTAGTCTATGGTGGCAGTAAGATGGGACTTATGGGAGTTCTTGGTGATACGGTTTTGGAAAATGGTGGACAGGCTCATGGCATTATGCCACAATTCCTCAAAGATAGGGAGATAGCTTATGAGGGGTTAACCTCAATGACCATAGTAGAAACTATGGCAGAACGAAAGACTGCCATGCTAGAGCAAGGAGATCTCTTTATCGCCCTTCCAGGAGGTTTAGGGACACTGGAAGAAATCTCTGAAGCTATTGCAGCTGCTCGAGTCGGTAAGTTGGACAAACCCTGTGTTTTCTTCAATCTCAATGGCTATTATGATGCTATGAAAACGATGTTAGATACCATGGTTGCTCATGATTTTTTGGAGGCTGAAACAGCAGCAAAATTCCTCTTTACAGATGATTTTTCAGAAATTGAAGCTTTCGTCCAGTCTTACACGCCTCCTCAATTGAGACGTTATCGGTAGTATTGCTTTAATTTGTAAAATTGAGATGAATTAAAAAGATTCAATGATATGTCATTGAATCTTTTTAATTAAATCTTTACAAATATTTTTTAGCGACTTCAATATCGCCAGCATAGTTATCACGTTTCCCATTTACGATTTGGAAAGCATCAGCACCTTTACCGGCAATAACCACAGCGTCTTTGGAGTCTGTAGTCTCAGACATTGCTGTTTTGATTGCTTCTTCTCGATCAACAATGATACGTACCTCACGGTTGATGTGACTGGCAATTTCTTGACAGATAGCAAGAGGATCCTCCTTGTTAGGATCGTCGGCTGTTAGGAAGACATCAACATCAGGGTAGGTATTGAGGACATGTCCGAAGTCTTTACGACGACTTTCACCTTTATTTCCAGGAGCCCCTAGAATTAGGCTAATATGGCCATCTTGATGGCTGGTTACGACTTGTAAGAGCTTATCTAGGCTATCTCCATTGTGAGCATAGTCCACAAAAACCTTGGCTCCTTTAGTTTGTGTAAGAACTTCCATACGACCTGGAACAGAGGTCTGAGTAATCCCTTCTTTGATGTCTTGAAGGCTAGCTCCAAGACGTAGGCAGGCTAGACCTGCAGCCATAGCATTGTCCTGGTTAAAGTCACCTATAAGTTGGATATCATAGTCGCCGGCTAATTTCCCACTTGCCTTAAAGCTAAAACCTGAGCCATGTTTAACAGCATTGTCGGAGTTTTTACCATAGAAGTCATGCTCTTTATCCGCAACTTCCTCAGCGACAAAAGCAAAGTGATCCATACCGCTATTGACGATAACAACTCGACTGTTTTCCAAGAGAAGACGCTTATGGTAGAAGTAGTCTTCAAAGGTTGGATGTTCAATAGGTCCAATATGGTCTGGGCTGATGTTAAGAAAGACACCCACATCAAAAGTCAGTCCATAGACACGCTTAGTCAGATAGGCTTGACTTGAGACTTCCATAATCAGATGGGTCATGCCATTATCAACAGCTTCAGCCATCATACGGAAAAGATCCAAACTCTCAGGTGTTGTTAAGGTAGACTTGAAGAAGTTTTTTCCGTCTAATGTCGTGTTCATGGTTGAAAGCATAGCAGGTTTATGACTTTGCTTGAGAATATTGAAGGCAAAGTAGGCTGCTGTTGTTTTCCCTTTTGTCCCAGTAAAAGCCAGTAATTTAAGCTTGTCTTGAGGGTATTGGTAGAAGGCCTGAGCAACGAGGCTCATAGCCTGTTTAATATCTGATACGATAATGGCAGGTATTCCCACTTGATAATCTTTCTCAGCCACGTAGAAACTCAAGCCAGCTTTGACAGCATTCTCTAAAAATTCAGGCTTAAAGGCAGCCCCTTTGGCAAAAAAGAGGGAAGATGGTGTGACATCACGACTGTCGTAAGAAAGATGATCAAAAGTCACTCCAGTCCATGAATAGTAGTAGTTGTCTTGGTCAATAATATCTCGAAAATTACGGTCCTTTTTGAGAACCTCTAGAACTTGTTCAATAGTAATCATAGTTCCTATTTTAGCCTTAATGTTCTTGTTTTACAAGTCACAGCCAAAAGTTTATAATAAACTAGATTATATTTTATTCTTTAGAAAGAAAATTATGACTGAAACTAAAACTGACACACAGCAGCAGCAGATGCTAAGAGGGACGGCGTGGATGACAGCATCCAATATTATCAGTCGTCTATTAGGGGCACTTTACATTATTCCTTGGTATGCTTGGATGGGTAAACAGGGCGACCAAGCCAATGCCCTCTTTGGTCAAGGGTATAACATTTATGCCCTTTTCCTTTTGATTTCTACAGCAGGGATTCCAGTCGCAATTGCCAAACAGGTGTCTAAATACAACACTCTTGGAAAGATGGAGACGAGTTTCTTCTTACTCAAGCGTATCTTGTATTACATGATTGGTCTCGGATTGATCTTTGGCGTTTTCATGTACTTTGCTTCGCCGTGGATGTCTTACCTTTCTGGGGGAGATGAGGATCTGGTTCGCGTAATGCGTAGTCTTTCTTGGGCAGTTGTTATTTTCCCATCCATGTCTGTTTTACGAGGCTTTTTCCAAGGCTTTAACAATATGAAGCCATATGCCTTAAGTCAGATTGCGGAACAGATTATCCGTGTTATTTGGATGCTGTTGGCTACCTTCTTCATCATGAAAATTGGGACAGGCGATTATGTGACGGCAGTTGTCCAATCGACTTTTGCCGCTTTCATCGGTATGTTGGCTAGTTATGGGGTGCTTTTCTTCTACCTTTGGAAGGAGGGCAAGCTCAAGAGCCTTTTTGGCAAGCAGGCTGTTCATCCGGATATCAATCCAACTGCAATTGTTATTGAAACCTTTAAGGAAGCTGTCCCTTTTATTATCACTGGATCTGCTATTCAGCTTTTCCAACTGATTGATCAATGGACCTTTATCCGTACTATGGAGAAGTTTACAAGCTATAGTAACAGTCAACTTCAGGTTCTCTATGCTTACTTGTCTTCAAACCCAAGTAAGATTACCATGATTTTGATTGCCGTTGCTCTTTCTATTGCCGGGGTTGGGATTCCACTCTTGACGGAAAATATGGTTAAGAAAGATCTTAAGGGAGCGGCTAAACTGATTATCAATAACCTACAGTTGCTTTTGCTCTTTATTGTTCCTGCTATTGTGGGGTCAGTGATTTTAGCTAAACCACTTTATACAGTTTTTTATGGGGCCCCAGATAGTCAGGCCCACTTGCTATTTGTAGCCAGTCTGATTCAAGTTATTTTCTTGGCCTTGTATAGCGTTTTAGCACCAATGCTTCAGGCAATCTTTGAAACCCGTAAAGCTATTAACTATTTTGCGATTGGGGTTTTAGTTAAGGCTGTTCTACAGTTGCCATTGATTATTTTCCTAGGAGCCCTTGGCCCTGTTATTTCAACAGCCATCGGTTTAGGTGTTCCAATTGCTCTCATGTATAATCACCTCCACACTGTTACGCACTTTAGTCGTAAGACAGTGTTTAGAAAAGCCTTGCTCATCTGTATCCTTACAGTACTCATGGCTATTCCAGTTGCGGTCTTCTATTGGTTGTTTCAGTTTGTACTGTCACCAACAAGCCGTATGGGTAGTGTGATTTACTTGGTCATTGGAGGAGGCCTTGGAATCGGTGTCTATGGCGTTCTTGCTCTTGTAACTCGTATGGCTGATCACTTGCTTGGTGCCCGAGCTGCTAGTCTGCGTGCTAAATTACATATTAAATAAGATTTAAACCAAGTTGTGTGGCTTGGTTTTTTTCTTTTCAACAATTTCTGAAAAAGGAGTATAATGAGGGTGAAAAAATGAAATCGTTTTAATGATTTAGAATCGAGGAAAGGATTATGGTTGATTCTAGACAAGAAAATATAAAATTAGGGACCTATCCTCCCGAACAAGTTTACCAAGTCTTGCAGACAAGCACTCAAGGTTTGAGCTTACAAGAGGTTAAGGAGAGGCAGGCGACTTATGGCCCTAACCAATTGAAGGAAAGTAAGAAGGAGCCTATTTGGCTGGTCTTTTTCAGGCATTTTACCAGTCTTATGGCACTCTTATTGTGGGTCGGTGGTTTTATCGCTATGCTTTCTCATAGTTTAGAGTTGGGGATTGCAATCTGGTTGGTCAACATTATTAATGGTCTCTTTAGCTTTATTCAAGAATATAGAGCAAGTCAGGCTACGGCAGCTCTTAACAAGCTTCTTCCAGCCTATACGCGAGTTCTTCGTGATGGTAAGGAGGATAAGATTCTAGCTCAGGACTTGGTGCCAGGTGACTTGGTTTTCATTGAAGAAGGAGACCGTATTTCTGCAGATGGACGCTTGGTCGCCGTGACAGATTTGCAGGTTAACCAGTCTGCCCTCACTGGTGAGTCTAATCCTATTTATAAGTCAGATCAAGCAGATTTGACTCCCGACAAGACTGAGTTAGAATATGACAATATGGTATTTGCAGGGACGACAGTCTCTTCTGGTTCTGGACATTTTATAGTATCTGCTATCGGTATGAAAACTGAGTTCGGACAAATTGCAGACTTGACGCAAAACCTAGCTCAGGAAAAAAGTCCACTGCAAAAGGAACTAGACCATTTGACCAAACAGATTTCGGTCATCGCAGTATCTGTAGGTCTCTTCTTTATGGTGGCAGCGACTCTATTTGTCCATCAGCCTTTGTCTCAAGCCTTTATTTTTGCATTGGGGATGATTGTGGCCTTTATTCCAGAGGGACTTCTTCCCACAGTTACTCTCTCTCTAGCCATGGCAGTTCAGCGTATGGCTAAGGATCATGCTTTGGTTAAGAAGTTGTCTTCGGTAGAGACACTAGGAGCAACTTCTGTTATTTGTTCGGATAAAACAGGGACTTTGACGCAAAATGCTATGACGGTTAACCACCTGTGGACCTTGTCAGACAGTTATGGGGTAACTGGGCTAGGTTACGCACCGGAAGGGCAGATTGAGCAGGAAGGACAACCTGTTTCTCTTGAAGAAAATGAGCTCCTTAATCGTTTGGTCAGATTCTCACATTTGGCTAGCAATGCTCAAGTTGTAGCTCCTAGTGCTGATAATCCCAATTATACGATTTTAGGTGATCCGACGGAGGCTTGTCTTAATGTTCTCGCTGAAAAAGCAGGAATTAATTTAAATGACAATCATACTTGGGCCCCTCGCATCAAGGAAATTCCCTTTGATTCTGATCGTAAACGGATGACAACAGTGCATAAGCTTGAGTCAGGATTGGATGGTAGTTATCATATATCTATCACCAAAGGTGCTCCAAAAGAAGTGATGGAGCTTTGCTCAGATTACTTTGATAATCAAGGGATGATTAAATCATTGACAGCTACTGAGCGTCAGGCTATCCTTGCGGCTAACGATAAGTTTGCCCGTGATGGTCTACGTGTTTTAGCTGTGGCCTATAGACCTTTAGATAGCGAGCATATTGGAGAAGACCGGTGGGACATGCAGACCCTGGAGGACAGTATGGTCTTTCTAGGTTTAGTTGCCATGAGTGATCCGCCACGTCAGGGGGTGCGAGAGGCTATTGAGAAATGCCATAGAGCTAGTATTCGTATTATCATGGTAACAGGTGACTATGGTTTGACAGCTCTCAGTATTGCCAAGAAAATCGGAATTGTACAAGGTGATGATGCGCGTGTTGTTTCGGGACTTGAACTAGCTGCCATGGATGACGACCAGCTCAAAGAAGCGCTTAAAGGGGAAATTGTTTTTGCTCGTGTAGCACCTGAACAAAAATACCGTGTGGTCAATGCACTTCAGGAGCTTGGTGAGGTTGTCGCTGTTACTGGTGATGGTGTTAATGATGCCCCTGCCCTTAAAAAAGCTGATATCGGTGTAGCTATGGGGGTATCGGGAACCGATGTTGCCAAGGAATCTGCGGATATGATCTTAACAGATGATCATTTTGTTTCGATTGTACATGCTGTTGAAGAAGGTCGTGCAGTTTATAGAAACATTCAAAAATTCCTGACTTATATTTTTAATTCCAACACGCCAGAAGCCGTACCCTCTGCTTTCTTCTTGTTCTCTTTGGGACGCATACCTCTTCCCTTAACGGTTATGCAAATCCTAGCTATTGACTTGGGGACAGATATGGTACCTGCTTTGGGATTGGGGGTTGAACCACCTGAAGAGGGCGTTATGGATAGACCGCCAAGACGTCTTTCAGATCGCTTGCTCAATCGACAATTATTGATTAAAGCTTTTGTCTGGTATGGACTGATTGAAGCAGCCTTAGCTATGGGAGCTTTCTTCCTTAATTATTGGGTTAATCAAGGTAATTTAAACCATTTGGCCAGCTCAGGTCCTCTTTATCGAGAGGCAACCACTATGACCTTAGGTGCTATTATCTTTACCCAAATTGGTATGGCTATGAATAGTCGTAAAGGTAGAGGGTCTATATTCCAAGTTAAACCATTTGCTAATCGGATTATTAGCTTAGGGATTGTTTTAGAAATTGTTCTCTTTATCATCCTGTCTTACGTGCCTTTCTTCCACACGCTATTTAACACTGCACCTATTGGACTTGATGATTGGCTCTATTTACTTGCTTGTCCGTTTGTTATTATGGCTTTGGAAGAAATCAGATATCGCTTATTTGATAAAAAGTAAGTCAGTAGCTTACTTCGGATTGCAGCGAGACTTTTAAATCATTTCTTAGTGCTTGAAACTATGATGTTTCAGGCACTTTTTGATGCTTGAAAATCTACTTTAGACAATCTCAAAAATTGGCCTTATTTTAAATTAGAGTCAGTATCTATCTGTCTTTTTAGGTTATAGAAATAAACTATAACTAACTATCAAGAATCCGTATGATGAACTTACCATTATTTTCAGAAAATAGTGATAAAATAGAGGTCATAGATATGGATTATATCCACTTTACCATGTAGAAAGGGCACATTATGACACAAGAATATCAATTAGAAACCATTTTGGCACACGCAGGAATCAATTCGGATGAAGCAACAGGAGCCTTGGCTTCACCGATTCATTTTTCAACAACCTACCAACATCCAGAATTTGGCCATTCTACTGGTTTTGACTATACACGAACTAAAAATCCAACACGCGCAACAGTGGAAAAAACACTTGCAGCTATTGAAAAAGCAGATTATGCTATTGCGACAAGTTCAGGGATGAGCGCCATTGTTTTGGCCTTTGAAATTTTCCCAGTAGGTAGCAAGGTTGTAGCTGCGCGTGACCTTTACGGAGGCTCTTTCCGTTGGTTTAATGACAAGGAAAAAGAAGGTCGCTTCTTTTTTGAATACACTAATACCGAAGACGAGATGATTGCGGCCATCACTGATGATACTGATATTGTCTACATCGAAACACCAACAAATCCACTTATGATTGAGTTTGATATTGAAAAAGTGGCAAAAATTGCTCATGATAAGGGTGCAGTGGTTATTGTTGATAATACTTTCTATAGCCCAATCTATCAAACACCGATTACTCAAGGTGCTGATATCGTTGTACATTCAGCTACTAAATACCTATCAGGTCATAATGATGTTTTGGCTGGTGTTGTTGTGACTAGCAACCAAGAATTTTACGATAAACTTTATTATAACCTCAATACTACGGGTCCTACCTTATCACCATTTGATAGCTATATGCTCATGCGTGGTCTTAAGACCTTAAAACTTCGTATGGAGGCATCGACAGCTAATGCTCAAGAAGTTGTAGCTTTCTTAGAAAAGTCACCGGCTGTTAAGGAAGTTCTCTATCCAGGCAAGGGTGGGATGATTTCCTTCAAAGTGGCTGATCAAGACAAGATTCCAACCATTATCAATTCTCTAAAGGTCTTTACCTTTGCGGAGAGCCTAGGTGGTGTCGAAAGCTTGATTACCTACCCAACGACACAAACCCACGCAGATATTCCAAGTGATGTACGTGCTTCCTATGGTTTGACAGACGACTTGCTTCGTCTTTCAATTGGTATTGAAGCAGCACAAGATTTGATTGCTGACTTGGAAAATGCCCTTAGTCTTTAAGGAGTTATCTATGACACGTTATGATTTTACAACACAACCAAATCGCTTGAATCAAAACACCATGAAATGGCACGAAGCTGAAAGTAATCCAGAACTCCTTGAGCTTTGGGTTGCTGATATGGACTTCCTACCTGTTCCTGAGATTAGGGATGCAGTCATCAACTATGCTGAGACACATATTTTTGGTTATCCTTATCCAAGTGATGAGCTTTATCAGTCCATTATTAATTGGGAAAAAAATCAACATGGTTATGTCGTTGATAAAGAGAGTATTGTGCTTATTGAAGGTGTTGTCCCAGCCATTTCAACAGCTATTCAAGCCTTTACGAAAGAAGGCGATGCTGTTCTCATCAATACACCAGTTTATCCGCCTTTTGCTCGTTCTGTCCGTTTGAATAATCGTCAGTTGATTGAGAATAGTCTTGTTAAGGTTAATGGGCATTTTGAAATTGATTTTGAACAATTGGAACGTGATATCGTCGATAATGAGGTTAAACTTTATGTTTTCTGTAGCCCACATAACCCAGGTGGGCGTGTCTGGACTAAGGAAGAATTGACCAAGGTGGCAGACCTCTGCCAAAAACATGGTGTCCTTTTAGTATCTGATGAAATCCACCAAGATTTAGCCTTATATGGGAATAAGCATATCTCTATGAATACCATTTCAGATGCTTACAAGGACTTTACCTTGGTGCTTAGTTCGGCCACTAAAACCTTTAATATTGCTGGTACTAAAAATAGTTTTACTATCATTGAAAATGAAGCCTTACGTAAAGCCTTTAAACAAAAGCAATTGGCAAATAATCAACATGAAATTCCAACCATTGGTTTGATTACAACGCAAGCAGCTTTGACCTATGGGCAACCTTGGTTAGAGGAATTGAAGACTGTCTTTGAAACTAATATTGACCTTTTAACCAAGGAACTTAGTGAAAAGACTAATATCAAAGTCATGAAACCTGAGGGAACCTACTTGGTATGGCTTGATTTTTCAGCCTATGATCAAGATCATAATGAACTTGGACGCTTGCTTAAAGAAGAAGCCAAGGTAGTGCTAAATGACGGTATTACCTTTGGTTCCGAAGGAGAAAAACATTTCCGTTTTAACGTAGCTACACCGACTACTGTTGTTGCAGAAGGGGTGAAACGCCTCGTTTCTGTCTTTGGAAAATAAGAAAAGTGATGCAAATAGCATCACTTTTATTATTGTTATGAGTGTACATCGTAGATTTTCAAGTTTAATAGTAGATCTTCCTGAGTGGAGAAAACCTTGACATCCTGCTTGCCAGAGGTATTAAATCTGGCTAGAGTGTAGGTTTGGCCATTGGGGAAGAAAATTTCCAAGCTACGATTGTCTGTAATAAGCGTTATAGTGATATTATCATTTTCCTTATAGAGACTGTCAGCTTGAAAACCTTGACCGTTACCCAAGAGTCCATCGTAATAGTAAGAAGAGGCAGTTTGACTACCATCCATGCTGTTGTTCAGTTCAGCAGCATAGGCAGAGACCCGATAGGTACCACTTGTTATTTGGTAGGCGATTTTAACGTAATCAGAGCCTTGCCAGATATCAATGTAGATATAGCCTCCTTCTTTCTTAATATTTGAAAAATGCAGTTGGTAATACCCCGCACTATTTTTTTCAGAAAGGTCAAGAAGGCCATTAGCATTCTGATTGTGACTTTTATCAATCCAAGGTTTTCTATTGTCACTGGTGAGTGGCCTTTGACTCGAAATGTTGCCGTTTTGATTTTTGAGGGTTAATTGTTCATTTTTATAGAGGGGAGCGGACTGAATAATACCGTCCTTATCCAGTTGTAGCTGTCTGGGTGTAGCGTAAAAACCGATAGTTTTTAGAAAATCACTCTTGGCCTCTTGGTCACTGTGAATGCCTGACGTGAAGTAATTCCAATTACCAACCCAGCCAAGACTGATAAGGTTATGATTGCTTTCTTCAATTCGATCGCTTCCAGTGAAGTTAGCGCCATAATAGTCTGAGCCTTGATCTAAGCGTTTTGTTTCTGTATCTGCAATAAATAAGCCGTTACCATCTAAATGCCCTACAGTATAGTAGGTTCCAGTTGTTTCGCCTGAGGCTGTATCCTTAGCTCCAAAAAAGAGAACTTGCTTGTCCCGACCATCAGTTGTTGTCATTGTTTTGAGAACGGGACACTCGATAGGAGCGTTGTCCTGCCAGTTACGACCCTTAAAAAATGTTTCGGGTAGGATTTTGGAGTCTCCCTTGCTATCTGCTTTGGTCCAGTTGATACCATCTTGAGATTGATAAACACCTAAGGCGTCACCTTCAGCGACATACATGAGTAATTTGTCTTTGAAGTGGAAGACATAAGGATCGCGGAAGTCTTTACCGTTATAGGATTGTTCCTTTGTCAATAAAGGTTTACCATCTTTTAAGGCTTTAGTAAAGCTAGTTCCCTTGTCATTTGATGCACTAGCATAGATTGCTTGGCTTCCATCATCCATGAGTCCAGTAAAATAGGCGACAGGTTCTTCGTTTTGGCTACTAGAAATCCCCTGACTATCTGTGACTACACTCCCTGTCCAAGCAGAATGCCATCCTTCTTTAGAGTCGCCACCCTTTGCTGGTATAGCAGTCTCTTGTTTACTATAGGTGATAAAATCTTTAGTCGTTGTATGTATCCAATCTTGACCGCTAGGTCCAAAAGGATCAGTAGCCCCATCTACAGAATGTAGAAAATAGATATCATAGTAATTTTTTTCTTGATTCCACACGATAGTCTGTAGGTCGTTAGACCATCCTTTATGAGATGCTAGATGAAAGGTTTGACTCATAGAAACCTTATTTGTTTTTTGGGAAGGATTGTTAGCGTTCTCATTTTTTATTATAAAAACAAAAAATAAAATTAAAAAAACGAGAGCTAAAATTAGAGGTGAATATTTTGATTCCATATAGTGATATTTCCTGATAAAATTACTTATTTTGTAGTTATTATTTTAACAAAAAAATAGTTTTTTACAAAAAATATAAATTTGTCATTAAAAAAAGATTGG
>OKDB01000081.1_pt1 | contig 23932 bp, 20 predicted proteins | sample 1614451 | NCBI WGS metagenome assembly OKDB01 (sample SAMN04436939, study PRJEB24849) | human gut metagenome | biome: human gut; feature: NICU; material: stool | host: Homo sapiens | place: USA: Saint Louis, MO | collected 2009-11-08 | reverse complement strand
AGTTGGTAGTAGCGCATGACTGTTAATCATGATGTCGTAGGTTCGAGTCCTACTGGCGGAGTATAGATTTCATTGCTGGACGTTGGTCTAGCTTTTTTTGTTTTTATCACCTTTTATAGTGACATATATGTCGCTATTTTATTTCTTATTTATCTCTTATAATAGGTCTCGTAATTAATTTAATTACAAAAATTATATCTATTAATAGGAGGTTGAATGGAACAAGAAGTTTTTGTTCACGCATATGAGGTTGTTAGGCCGATTGTACTTAAGGCTAGTCGACAATATTTCATCCAACTTTGGGACCAAGCTGATATGGAGCAAGAAGCTATGATGACGCTTTATCAGCTTTTAGAAAAGTTTCCTGAATTAAAGTCTGATGATGATAAGTTACGGCGTTATTTTAAAACGAAATTTAGGAATAGACTTAATGATGAGGTTAGAAGGCAGGAGTCTGTAAAACGACAAGCCAATAGACAATGTTATATTGAAATTTCAGATATTGCTTTTTGTCTTCCGAATAAAGAGTTAGATGCTGTTGATAGGCTTGTTTATGATGAGCAGCTTAATGCTTTCCGTAATCAGTTGTCTTCGGAAGATGCTACTAAGTTAGACCGTTTGCTAGCTGGGGAGTGTTTTAGAGGTCGAAAAAAGATGATTCGAGAGTTAAAATTTTGGATGGTTGATTTTGATCCTTACAATGAAGATGATTAATCCTTAATATAGAACCTTGACTGGCAATATTGTTTAATATGAATAAAAAACACTTCGAAAGTAGATTCATCTTATCTATCTTTTGAAGTGTTTTTTATGTAATGAATTTATTTTACTGCTATAGGGTTTCCAATAAATCTTGGAAGTTCAATATTTTCTTTGATTAGAGCTTCTTGGTAAAGTTTTAAGAAGTCTGCATAGATATGAGTTTGTTGTCCATTTTTTGTAAAGATATCAATACGAAATACCAGTTGTCCAGAAGGAGTTGTGCTTAATCCAATGATATTTGGTGCTCCACAGATTTGAGGATAGTTTTCAATGTTTTCTTGATTTACTTCTTGGATGATGCTTGTCACCTTATTGATATCGGTTGACGGATAGACTGGGATATCAATTTGAGCTCTCATGTCTCCTCGAGATTTGTTGGATACAATTGTGATATTTCTGTTAGGTATAAAATGAAGAGTACCATCAAATCCTCGAATTTGAGTAGTGCGAATACCTACGGTTGAAACAAGGCCTGTAACGGGTCCTACTTCAACTGAGTCGCCGACTTCAAACTGGTTTTCTAACAAGATGAAAAAACCATTAACGACATCTGATAGGAAGCCTTGAGCTCCTAGACCAAGAGCAACTCCAGCAAGTCCTGCACCAGCAAGGAGGCTAGATACTGGAACCCCAAGGATACTAAGAAGCCAGTAAACAAGGAAAAAGTATAGCACGTAGTTCATGCAATTGTGTAGTAAACGTTCAATGGTTTTTTGTCGAGCAGGTGTTTGAATTGTCCAAGCTAGAGAGCGTCCGACTGTATGTTTAAAAAGGAAGTTGATAATCTTCTTACTAAGAAGAAAGATGATGAGAAGAATGAGGAGCTTAATCCCTTTTGTAATGAGTACCATTAGGGTCTCTTCAAAATTAAATTGTTGGATGTATCTTTGTAAAATATTCATAGCTTTAGTTTATCAAAAATTTGAAAAAGTAGCAGTTCCTAACGATTTTCTTGTGATTAAATTGGAGAAAAAAACTTTTAAAAGGCTTTGAAATATGGTAAACTAAACTGTATCTATAAAAAATTTTAAGGAGAATGACTACATGTCTGTATCATTTGAAAACACAGCCACTAACCGTGGTGTGGTGACATTCACTATCGGTCAAGATAAAATTCAACCAGCTTTAGATCAAGCGTTTAACAAGGTTAAAAAGAATTTGAACGCTCCAGGCTTCCGTAAAGGACACATGCCTCGTGCCGTATTTAACCAAAAATTTGGTGAAGAAGCTCTTTACGATGATGCTTTGAATGCAATTCTTCCAGCAGCTTATGAAGCAGCGATTGCTGAACTTGGTCTTGATGTTGTTGCACAACCAAAAATTGATGTAAAATCAATTGAAAAAGGTCAAGATTGGACACTTACTGCAGAAGTTGTTACAAAACCTGAAGTAAAACTTGGTGCATATAAAGATCTTGAAGTTTCAGTTGAAGCTTCTAAAGAAGTTACTGATGAAGAAGTTGATGCTAAGCTTGAAAACGAACGCAAAAACTTGGCTGAATTGGTCGTTAAAGAAGGTGCAGCTGAAAATGGCGACACTGTTGTTATCGACTTTGTTGGTTCAGTAGATGGTGTTGAATTCGACGGTGGTAAAGGTGAAAACCACTCTCTTGAACTTGGTTCAGGTCAATTTATCCCAGGATTCGAAGACCAATTGGTTGGAGCAAAAGCTGGTGATGAAGTAGAAGTTAAAGTAACTTTCCCAGAAGACTATCAAGCTACTGATCTTGCAGGTAAAGCTGCTGTATTTGTTACTAAAGTTAACGAAGTTAAAGCTAAAGAAGTTCCTGCTCTTGATGATGAGTTGGCTAAAGATCTTGACGATGAAGTTGAAACTCTTGATGAGTTGAAAGCTAAATACCGTAAAGAACTTGAAGCAGCTAAAGAAATCGCATATGATGACGCTGTTGAAGGTGCTGCACTTGATTTGGCTGTTGAAAACGCTGAAATCGTTGAATTGCCAGCAGAAATGGTTGAAGACGAAGTTCACCGTGCTATGAACGAATTCATGGGTAACATGCAACGTCAAGGTATCTCTCCTGAAATGTACTTCCAAATCACTGGTACAACTCAAGAAGATCTTCACAAACAATATGAAGCTGACGCTGACAAACGTGTGAAAACTAACCTTGTTATCGAAGCTGTTGCTGCTGCTGAAGGATTCGACGCTACAGAAGAAGAAATCCAAAAAGAAATCAATGATCTTGCAGCTGAGTACAACATGGAAGTATCACAAGTTTCTGCACTTCTTTCACCTGAAATGCTTAAACACGATATCACTATGAAGAAAGCTGTTGAAGTTATCACAAGCACAGCAAAAGTTAAATAATATGACTAAAATCAAGTTTCTGTTGAGACTTGATTTTTTCTTCTATAAATGCTTTGACTATTGACTCTTTTTAGCGTAAAATAAAAGGTAGCGAAAAATTGATTGCTGAGCTATTTCTGATAGAAACTAGCTTGAGTAAGAATGAAGGAGAACCACTTTGGAACTAGACGTATTTGCTGGACAAGAAAAAAGTGAATTATCAATGATTGAAGTGGCCCGTGCTATCTTAGAAACACGTGGTCGTGATAATGAAATGTATTTCAATGATTTGGTCAATGAAATTCAAAATTACTTAGAAAAATCGGATGCTGATATCCGCAATGCTTTGCCATTCTTTTATTCAGATTTGAATACGGATGGAAGTTTCATTCCACTAGGTGATAACAAATGGGGCTTGCGTTCATGGTATGCAATTGATGAAATCGATGAAGAGGTCATCACATTGGAAGATACTGATGAAAATGCACCAAAACGTAAGAACAAGAAAGTTAATGCCTTCATGGATGGTGATGAAGATGCCATCGATTATAATGACGATGATCCAGAAGACGAAAACTTCACACCTGATTCTGATAGTCTTGAATATGACGACGATAGCGAAGATGATGAGAAAGCCGAAGTGGAATCTTATGACTCTGAGTTGAATGAAATTATTCCAGATGATGATTTGGATGATGTTGAGTTGTCAGAAGAAGATGATGACGATGACTATGAGGATGAGTCAAGCGACTAAGTTTTCATTGACAAATGGTCTTGGATAGTTTAGACTATTTATCGGGCACCTCTTTTGAAGAGGTCATGATTAAGGCTCCCAGAGTGAAACTCTTGGGGGTCATTTTTGTTTTTAGTCATTTACTGGACTTGTCTAAGGTGAGGTACTTTGTACCGCTCCCATCAGGTACTAGGAAAGGGCTGTCGTGATTATCTGAGTGGGTAATCAATCTACTATCTGTAGTTGTTTTGAATTATATTATAAGGAGTTAACATGACAAAATATATTTTCGTCACTGGTGGTGTGGTATCTTCAATTGGTAAAGGGATTGTAGCTGCAAGTCTTGGACGTTTGCTTAAGAACCGTGGTCTTAAGGTTACGATTCAAAAATTCGATCCTTACATCAATATTGACCCAGGGACAATGAGTCCTTACCAACACGGTGAAGTTTATGTTACTGATGATGGTGCTGAAACTGACCTTGACCTTGGTCACTACGAACGTTTTATTGATATCAATCTTAATAAATACTCTAACGTGACTACTGGTAAGATTTATAGCGAAGTTTTGCGTAAGGAACGTAAAGGGGAGTATCTTGGTGCGACTGTTCAGGTGATTCCGCATATCACAGATGCTTTGAAAGACAAGATTAAGCGTGCAGCGACAACGACTGATTCAGATGTCATTATCACTGAAGTTGGTGGTACGGTTGGGGATATTGAAAGTCTCCCATTCCTTGAAGCACTTCGTCAAATGAAGGCTGATGTTGGTTCTGAGAACGTTATGTATATCCACACAACGCTTCTTCCTTATTTGAAGGCTGCTGGTGAAATGAAGACAAAACCAACGCAACACTCTGTTAAGGAATTGCGTGGTTTGGGTATCCAACCAAATATGTTGGTTATTCGTACAGAACAACCTGCTGGTCAAGGAATCAAGAATAAATTGGCTCAGTTCTGTGATGTTGCACCTGAGGCTGTTATCGAATCACTCGACGTGGAACATATCTATCAAGTGCCACTTAATATGCAGGCTCAAGGTATGGATCAAATCGTTTGTGATCATTTGAAACTGGATGCTCCAGCAGCAGATATGACAGAATGGTCTGCTATGGTTGATAAGGTGCTTAATCTTGAGAAAACAACTAAGATTGCCCTTGTTGGTAAGTATGTGGAGCTTCACGATGCCTACTTGTCAGTGGTTGAGGCACTTAAACACTCTGGTTTGGCAAATGATACTGCCATTGATATTGACTGGGTCAATGCTAATGATTTGACCGCTGAAAATGTTGCCTCTCGTTTGGCTGATGCTGATGGTATCATCGTGCCTGGTGGTTTCGGTCAACGTGGTACTGAAGGTAAGATTCAAGCTATTCGTTATGCACGTGAAAATGATGTGCCAATGTTGGGTGTCTGTCTTGGTATGCAATTGACATGTATTGAATTTGCTCGTCATGTCCTTCACTTGGATGGCGCTAATTCAGCTGAGCTTGATCCAAACACAAAATATCCAATTATCGATATTATGCGTGATCAAATTGACATTGAAGATATGGGTGGTACTCTTCGTCTCGGTCTTTACCCATGTAAGTTGAAACCAGGTTCTAAGGCTGCTGCCGCTTATGGCAACCAAGAAGTTGTTCAACGTCGTCACCGTCACCGTTATGAATTTAATACTAAGTTCCGTGAACAGTTTGAGGCTGAGGGCTTTGTATTCTCAGGTGTGTCACCAGATAATCGTTTGATGGAAGTTGTAGAACTCCCAGACAAGAAATTCTTTGTGGCAGCACAATACCACCCAGAATACCATAGCCGTCCAAACCATGCTGAAGAACTTTATAATGCCTTTGTAACAGCAGCGGTTGAAAATGCTAAATAATTATCTAAGACAGAGTGGGGGAGCCTACTCTGTTTTTTATTGTCTCCTTTTATGCTAAAATAAAGGGAATAATAAGAAAGAACGAGGAAAACAAATGGCTAAATTTGGCTTTTTGTCAGTATTGGAAGAAGAATTGGATAAGCATCTAGACTATGATTTTGCGATGGACTGGGATAAAAAAAATCATGCTGTGGAAGTAACCTTTATCCTAGAAGCGCAAAACAGTGGCAATGTGGAGACTATTGATGATAAGGGTGAAGTGTCTGATGAAGATGTTATTTTTGAAGATTACGTGCTCTTTTACAATCCAGCAAAATCACGTTTTGATGAAGAGGACTACCTAGCGACAATCCCATATGAACCTAAGAAAGGTCTATCTCGTGAGTTTTTGGCCTATTTTGCGGAGACTTTGAATGAGGTGGCGACAGAAGGATTGAGTGACTTGATGGATTTTCTATCTGATGATGGACCTGAGGAATTTGGTTTGGTTTGGGACAAAGAAGCTTTCGAAAAAGGGAAAGATCAACTTGAAGAGAAGGAATTTTTTGCTTATCCGAGGTATTAAAGGGAGCGAAAAGGGATGGATGCTTATTTAAAAGATCAGTTTGATTTTACAGGTGTTAAGGCTGCCTTACTCGTAGAGCAAAGTATTTTGGTCATTCTCAGAGATAATAAACCAGATATTCCTTGGCCAAATACATGGGAATTGCCAGGTGGTGGAAGAGAAGGTCAAGAAACGCCTCTTGAATGTCTTCAACGTGAGGTCTGGGAGGAGCTGGGCTTGACTTTGACAGAGGAATCGATTATTTGGTCGAAAATCTATCCTAGTATGTTGGATAAAGATAGGTCAGCTGTCTTTGTGGTTGGCCGAATTAGCCAAGAGCAGTATCGTGAGATTCGTTTTGGTGACGAGGGGCAGGAATTTAAACTAATGCCTGTAGAGGACTTTATAAAAGCAGAAGGTGTCATTCCCCAGTTGCAGGAACGCTTTAAAGACTATTTATCAGAAAAGGAAGAAAATAATATATGGACAAATGGCAAGAACTAACGATTGAGGTTAATCGTGAGGTCGAAGAGGTGGCTTCTAATATTTTAATTGAATCTGGAAGCCAGGGTGTGGCTATTGATGATAGTGCAGATTATTTGGAAAATGCGGACCGTTTTGGGGAACTTTATCCTGAGGTTGAGCAGGTAGAGACGGTTAAAATTACGGCTTATTATCCGGAATCAGCAGATATCGAGGCCATTACCAAGCAGGTTAATGAGCGTTTGGCTGAGTTAACGGATTTTGGTCTTGAAACAGGAGATATTCACTTGGCTACTCAAGAATTGGTTGAAGAGGATTGGGCTGAGAATTGGAAGAAGTACTATGAACCAGCTCGCATTACCCATGATTTGACTATCGTACCGTCATGGACGGATTATGAGGCATCAGTAGGTGAGAAGATTATCAAGCTAGATCCTGGTATGGCCTTTGGGACAGGAACACATCCAACGACTAAGATGAGCCTCTTTGCCTTGGAGCAGGTGCTTCGTGGTGGTGAGACGGTGATTGATGTGGGGACTGGTTCAGGAGTCCTCTCGATTGCTAGCTCTCTGCTTGGTGCCAAGGAAATCTACGCTTATGACCTTGATGATGTGGCGGTTCGAGTGGCACAGGAAAATATTGATATGAATCCTGATATGGAAAATATCCACGTTGCTGCGGGAGATCTTTTGAAGGGTGTGACGCAAGAAGCTGATGTTATCGTGGCTAATATTTTGGCGGACATTCTCATTCATCTGACAGAAGATGCCTACCGTTTGGTTAAGGATGAAGGTTACTTGATTATGTCAGGCATTATCTCTGAAAAATGGGATATGGTGCGTGAATCGGCTGAGAAAGCAGGTTTCTTCCTAGAAACTCACATGGTTCAGGGAGAGTGGAATGCTTGTGTCTTCAAGAAGACAGATGATATTTCAGGTGTGATTGGAGGCTAAATGCAACAGTATTTTATAAAGGGGAAGGTTGAAAATCCAGTAATCATCAAGGATAAGGATACTGTGAAGCATATGTTTAACGTTATGCGTTTGACAGAGGATGATCAGGTTGTCTTGGTTTTTGAAGATGGTATCAAGCGTCTTGCGCGTGTGACTGACCGTGAGAATCACGTCTTTGAAGTGATTGAAGATTTAACTGATAATGTCGAGATGCCTGTTTCTGTAACCATTGCCTCAGGTTTTCCCAAGGGAGATAAACTGGAGTTGGTGACACAAAAGGCAACAGAGCTTGGAGCTCAGGCTATTTGGGCCTTCCCTGCCGACTGGTCTGTGGTTAAGTGGTATGGTAAGAAGCTAGCCAAGAAGGAAGATAAACTTGCCAAGATTGGTCTAGGAGCTGCAGAACAATCTAAGCGTAATCGTGTTCCAGAAGTCAGATTGTTCGAGAAAAAAGGGGAATTTCTATCAGAATTAGATAATTTTGATAAGATTTTTATCGCCTATGAGGAAACAGCCAAAGCAGGTGAGTTGGCTACTCTAGCTCGTGAGTTGGCTCAGGTAGAGAGTGGTCAGAAAATTCTCTTTATCTTTGGACCAGAAGGTGGTATCTCTCCGTCTGAGATTGATGCCTTTGAAGAAGCTGGCGGTGTTAAAATTGGCCTTGGACCGCGCATTATGCGGACGGAAACCGCTCCTCTCTACGCTTTGAGTAGTGTCAGTTATGCCTTGGAATTGAATAAGTAAGAGAAAGTTGGCCTTGTTCCAACTTTTTTTGTATTTGACACTTTTAAGCTAAGATTGCATCGTGCCATTAGTTTTGTATGACAAATTGAGCATTTCTAAAAAAGTTGATAATCTTATTTAGATTTAATATAATTGTACTATCTTTATAAAAGGGGAAGATTTTTAATGAAAACGAATCGTTATGTGACTCAATCTGCTGTGGTTTTGGGCCTTTTTGCTCTCTTGACTGTGCCACAAGTCCTAGGTCATGCTGATGAGGCAACCGCACCAGTACCAACTACTTCAACTGAAACTGTGACAGATAGTGGGACTGTTGCCGTATCTGGACAAGGAACTTCGGGAACAGCTGTTCAAGGAGGAACAGAAACTGTTTCTACTACAGCAACAGCAGTAGCGACAAATGCGTCTGCAGAGCCATCAGCTAATACCTCAACGGCCCAAGCAAGTCAAGAAGCCAGTGCTGTTTTGACGAATGCCAATCAGGTGACACCGGCAGTGCCAGTACAGGCTGAAACTGTTACAGAGCCTGCTCATGAGGGGCAGACCGTTGATATGCAGATTTTGTCAACAACAGATCTTCATACCAACTTGGTTAACTATGATTATTATCAAGATAAGCCGTCTCAAACAGTTGGTTTGTCTAAAACTGCTGTTCTTATCAAAAAAGCCCGTGAAACTAATCCCAATACGGTCTTAGTGGACAGTGGGGATACGATTCAGGGAACTCCTTTTGGGACTTATAAGGCTTTGATTGACCCTGTTGCCCAAGGTGAGACTCACCCTATGTACAAGGCCTTTGAGATGCTGGGCTACGATGCCGAAACACTTGGAAACCACGAGTTTAACTATGGTCTAGAATTTTTGGATCGTATGGTTAAGGCTGCTAAGATTAACATTATCAATGCCAATGTGCGTAATGCTCAGACAGGTGACTACTATTACAACCCTTATAAGATTGTTAACAAGACCTTTACTGATACAGATGGCAAACAGGTAACGCTAAAAATCGGTATTACAGGTGTCCTTCCAACACAGATTTTGGTTTGGGATAAGGCCAACCTTGAAGGTAAGGTAACTGTGGATGATCCAATGGAGGCTGTTAAGGCTATCGTTCCTAAGATGAAGGCTGCAGGAGCTGACTTTATCCTTGTTGCTGCTCACTCTGGTATTGGTGACAATGAATACACTAAGAATGAGGAAAATGAAGGTTACCAAATTGCTGGTATCGAAGGTGTTGATGCTGTTGCGACAGGGCATTCTCATGCGGATTTCCCAAATGGAGATGGTACAAGTTTTTATGCGAAATACCCTGGTGTAGATGATGTCAATGGTCTCATCAATGGGAAACCTGTGGTTATGGCTGGTAAATTCGGAGATCATCTAGGCATCATGGATGTCAAATTGACTTACACGGATGGTAAATGGAAAGTTGTTAACAGTAAGGCCAAGCTTGAAAAGATTGATACTAAGTCAGATGTTGCGGACAAGGACTTAATTAATATGGCTGCTCATGACCATAATGGAACAATCAACTATGTTCGTAAGGAAGTTGGTGAGACTACTGCACCAATTACTAGCTATTTTGCTCAGGTTCAGGACGATCCATCTATTCAAATCGTTAATAATGCACAACTATGGTATGCTAAAAAACAAGTAGCGGGAACAGCAGATGCGAATCTTCCACTCCTCTCAGCTGCAGCACCTTTCAAGGCGGGGACTCGTGGGGATGCGACCTACTATACCGATATTCCAGCAGGACCATTAGCCATTAAGAATGTCGCGGACCTCTACCTCTACGACAATGTTACTGCCCTACTCAAGGTGACTGGTGCACAAATAAAAGAATGGTTGGAAATGTCTGCAGGACAGTTCAATCAAATTGATCCTAATAGCAAAGAGCCACAACAACTCATTAATAGTAGCTATCGCTCATACAATTACGATGTGATTGATGGGTTGACTTATAAGTTTGATTTGACACAACCTAACAAATACGATCGTGAAGGTAAGTTGGTTAACCCAGATGCTAGTCGTGTTCGTGACTTGACTTATCAAGGTAAACCCATTGATTTGAATCAGACTTTCCTTGTCGTGACTAACAACTATCGTGCGACTGGTAACTTCCCTGGTGTTAAGGATGCTGCAGAAAAACGTCTCCTCAATCTTGAGAATCGTCAGGCAATCATTGATTATATCGTTAGTGAGAAAACGATTAACCCAACGGCTGATGGAAATTGGAGTTTCGTTCCTAATATTACGAATGCAGATATCCGTTTTGCCTCATCTGACAATGCACGTGCCCACCTTGCTGGTCAGGATGCCATTAGTTATGTAGGACCATCAACACAAGCAGGATTTGCAGAGTACCGCTTTGTTGTTAAGGAAAAGGCAAATCAAGTTGAGGATACGACTAATAAAGAATCTGAGAAGTCACCAAAAGGTGTTGAGACGACAGATCAAACTAAGCGTGAGACACCAAAAGCTACTGTAGGTGCCAGCGTGGCTAAACCTGTTCCAGCTATCCAGTTGTCAAACGCTCAAGTCGTTATCTTGCCTCAAGCTCAAGTACAAGAAACTCAAGGTTCAAGTTCAGATAAGACCTTGCCAAACACTGGTTCAGACGAATCTGTGTCAGCAACTTTAGCTGGTCTGGTTCTTATGACCTTGGCTGGATTCTTTGGAATCAAAAAACACGAAAAAAATTAAGCAAAGGAAAAAGCCCCTATCAGGGCTTTTTTGCTCTAGTTTTAGCGTTGGTTAAAGTTCTTTTGTGCTTCTAGGATAATAGGTGCCAGACGTTCGATATCGGACTGTGTGCCGCGTAGCTCGAAGTCTCCCAACATTGGGAAGCCAAAACGTTGACTGTACTGTTTGGCGGTTAGGCAGTACTGGTTATTGAAGTTACGGTTCCCAGAACCGATGATACCAAAGCAACGTTCGTGATTGCCATGGGCTGCGATAAAGTCACCCAGTGGATTGGTTAGGATCTCAACATCTCCATTGTCAACGCCATTTCCTCCTTCAAGGTAGGTTGGCAAGAGTGCGACAAAGGGTTCATCTACTTGGAAGGTTTCATGATTAAGCTCTTTAATATTGATTTGGCGACATTCAATCCCGTGGTTGAGGGACAGATAGTCAGACATACGTTTGACAAAGCTTTGGGTATTACCGCTTAGACTAATATAAACGAGGGTAAGTTGAGACATAAGCGTCCTCTTTCTATCTATATCTTGTGTTTGTTCAATCATTCTAACACAAGATATTGTGCTTTTCAAGTTAGCTCCTTGCGCTTAAGAATTGCCTATCTAGCTCTTTTTCTTTACTTGTAAAAGTGATAAAATAAAGGTTATTAAAAGAAGCGAAGGAAGAAATCATGGCTAAAGATAAAAATGTAACAGGAGAAGAAATTTTAGACATTTGCTCGGCCTATATGTCAGCAGATGATTTGAAATTAGTTGAAAAAGCCTGGCATTATGCGACAGATGCTCATAGTGGGCAATCTCGTCAGTCAGGAGAACCTTATATTATTCACCCTATTCAAGTGGCAGGTATCCTGGCAGATCTCCATCTTGATGCAGTGACAGTAGCCTGTGGTTTCTTACACGATGTCGTTGAAGACACCGAAAAAACGCTTGATGATTTGGAAGCGGATTTTGGTACGGATGTACGAAATATCGTGGACGGTGTTACTAAGCTTGGTAAGGTTGAGTACAAGTCCCACGAGGAGCAGTTGGCTGAAAATCACCGTAAGATGCTTATGGCCATGTCTAAGGATATCCGTGTCATCTTGGTTAAATTGGCCGACCGTTTGCACAATATGCGTACCCTTAAGCATCTTCGTAAGGATAAGCAAGAGCGCATTTCTCGTGAAACCTTGGAAATCTATGCTCCTTTGGCCCACCGTTTAGGTATTAGTCGTATCAAATGGGAATTGGAAGATATGTCCTTCCGTTACCTTAATGAGGTGGAATTCTACAAGATTTCTCACATGATGAAGGAAAAACGTCGTGAGCGTGAGGAACTCGTGGACGAGATTGTCGATAAAATTAAGACCTATACAGCTGAACAAGGACTTGTTGGTGATGTGTATGGTCGTCCAAAGCATATTTACTCTATTTACCGTAAGATGCGCGACAAGAAAAAGCGCTTTGATCAAATTTATGATTTGATTGCCATCCGTTGTGTCATGGAGACGCATAGTGATGTTTACGCCATGTTGGGATACATCCATGAACTCTGGCGTCCGATGCCTGGCCGTTTTAAAGACTATATTGCCAATCCTAAATCCAATGGTTACCAGTCTATCCATACAACGGTTTATGGGCCAAAAGGACCTATTGAAATCCAAATCCGTACCAAGGAAATGCACCAAGTTGCCGAATACGGGGTTGCAGCTCACTGGGCTTACAAGAAAGGTATCAAGGGCAAGGTAGATTCGAAAGAGTCTGCTTTGGGAATGAACTGGATTAAAGATCTTGTTGAACTTCAAGACGCCTCAAATGGTGATGCTATGGGGTTTGTTGACTCTGTTAAAGAGGATATCTTCTCGGAGCGTATTTATGTCTTTACGCCAAATGGTGCTGTTCAGGAACTGCCTAAAGATTCAGGACCTATTGACTTTGCCTATGCCATCCATACCCAAGTTGGTGAGAAGGCCACAGGTGCTAAGGTTAATGGCCGTATGGTGCCCTTGACAGCCAAACTCAAGACAGGTGATGTGGTTGAGATTGTAACTAATGCCAATTCCTTTGGTCCTAGCCGTGACTGGATTAAGATGGTTAAGACCACCAAGGCCAGAAATAAAATTCGTCAATTCTTTAAAAATCAGGACAAGGAAGCCTCTATCACCAAGGGTCGTGAGCTTTTGATTGCCTACTTCCAAGAGCATGGCTATGTTGCCAATAAGTACCTAGACAAGAAACATATTGAGGAAATTCTCCCTCGTATGAGTGTGCGTAGTGAAGAAGCTCTCTATGCCGCTGTTGGTTTTGGTGAAATTAGTGCTGCTGCTGTTTTCAATCGTTTGACAGAAAAAGAACGCCGTGAGGAAGAGCGTGCGAAGGCAAAAGCTGAAGCTGAAGAGCTAATGAACGGTGGCGAAGTTAAGACTGAGAAGAAAGAAGTTCTCAAGGTTAAGAGTGAAAATGGTGTCATCATTCAAGGTGCTTCAGGTCTCCTCATGCGTATCGCTAAGTGCTGTAACCCAGTACCTGGAGATGAGATTGAAGGTTATATCACCAAGGGCCGTGGAATTGCTATTCACCGTTCCGATTGTAATAATATCAAGAGTCAAGAAGGTTATGAGCAACGTCTAATCGAAGTGGAGTGGGATGAACGTAATGCCAATAAATCTTATTTGGCAGAGATTGACATCTATGGCCTTAACCGTTCTGGTCTGTTGAATGATGTTCTTCAAATCTTGTCAAATACGACCAAGAGTATTGCTACGGTTAATGCACAACCGACTAAGGACATGAAGTTTGCCAATATTCACGTTAGCTTTGAAATTGCAAACCTTATTGAATTGACTGGTCTTGTGGATAAGATTAAAATTATTCCTGACGTTTACAGTGTTAAACGTACGAATGGGTAAGGAGTTACTGCGATGAAGATTGTAATTCAGCGTGTTCAAAGTGCCTCTGTAGTTATTGAGGATTGTACGGTTGGCGCTATTAAGCAGGGGCTCTTACTATTGGTCGGAGTTGGTCCCGAGGACACCAAAGAGGACCTAGAGTATGCAGTTCGTAAGATTGTCAATATGCGCATTTTTTCAGATGAAGATGGCAAGATGAATCTTTCTGTTAGGGATATTGGCGGCCAGATTTTGTCGATTTCTCAGTTTACGCTTTTTGCAGATACGAAAAAAGGGAATCGACCAGCATTTACAGGTGCTGCAAAGCCTGACATGGCTAGCCAGCTCTATGACGATTTCAACCAATCCTTGTCAACTCATGTTCCTGTAGAAAGAGGACGCTTTGGCGCAGATATGCAGGTTAGTCTGGTCAATGACGGACCTGTGACCATTATTTTAGATACCAAAAATCAATAAACAAACCATTTTTCGCCTTGTGTGAGAGGTGGTTTTTTTATTCTCTCACATGAACTATTTAGGTGATGGATTTTCATTATTTGGGATTTATTTTTGTCATTTTAAGTAGACTGAATCAAGTGAATATTTAATGAAATTAGAAAATGTTGTTCTCAAATTTCTGAAAAAACCTGACCATTCATGATGAAAAAATTACCGTTTACGAGGATTACCGGAAATTCCCTTGTCTTACAAAAAAGATTAAGTTAACATTAGTTTCATAAGAAACACCAAGCGATTTTTATGAAACTAAAAATAACTCGAGTTTACAGCATGCAAATACAAATAGTGATAATTTGAAACGCCGAGGTGATTTAAACTTTTTTAGAGGGATAGAGAGATATGTCAAAGAAAGTAGCGTCAACTAAATTATTATCAGGTTTGTTTGTAGCCGGTGGTGTCCTAGGGATGAATCAGGTCGCCAAGGCAGATAACGTGGTCAGTTCAGAAGCAACAAAACCAGTTATTACAACTGAAGCAGATAACTTGGTGGTGGTACCAACTGAGGCCGTTACTCCAGTAGCGACAACAGAAGTAGGCCCATCATCTGCTGCTGTTACGACAGATACTGCAACAACAGCGACAGCTTCTACAATCTTTTCACAAGCTGTACCAGCAGAGAGCGCTAGCTCAGAAACGCTTGTAGCCAGTGAAGCACTAGCTCCTGAGTCATCTGCTGTGGAAACCATCACATCATCATCTGATAATGCTACTGAAGCAGGACGCCATTCAACTGCTCAAGTAACACCAGTTACAGAAGTGACAGAGCAAAACTTGAATGGTGATGCCTACTTGACAGATCCAGAAACAACAAAAGCAGCCTATAGCAAGACAGATGGTGATATTAATTATTCCGTTGTTGTGTCTAATCCAACAGCAGAAACTAAGACGATGACTGTCAACTTGACACTTCAACATGCTTCAGAAATCATCGGTCAAGATAACGTTGACCTTACGCTAGCGGCAGGAGCTTCAGCTAAGGTTTCAAACTTGACAGTAGCGTCAGAGTGGTTGACAAACAATACAGGTTACTTGGTGACAATCAGTGTCAACGATAAATCAGGTAGTACTTTGTCAAGCAAGCGTGCTGGCTTGTCTGTTGAAGATGATTGGACAGTTTTCCCACGTTACGGTATCGTAGCAGGTTCGCCAACTGATCAAAACAGTATTCTTGTTAAAAATCTTGAAGCCTACCGTAAAGAGCTTGAGCTCATGAAGTCTATGAATATTAACTCATATTTCTTCTATGATGCTTATAATGAAGCTACAGATCCTTTCCCAGAAGGTGTCGATAGCTTTGTTCAAAAATGGAATACCTGGAGTCATACTCAGGTTGACACTAAGGCTGTTAAAGAATTGGTTGACCAAGTTCATAAGTCAGGTGCTGTTGCCATGCTTTATAACATGATTTCAGCAGATTCAAATCCAAAGAATCCAGCACTTCCACTTGCTGCTTTGGCTTATAACTTCTACGATAGCTTTGGTAAGAAGGGTGAACCGATGACTTACACTATCGGTGATAACCCAACTCAAGTTTACTATGATCCAGCGAATCCAGATTGGCAAAAATACATCGCAGGTGTCATGAAATCAGCTATGGATCGTATGGGATTCGATGGTTGGCAAGGTGATACAATTGGTGACAACCGTGTGACTGATTATGAGCACCGTAACAGCACAGACGAGGCTGACTCACACATGATGTCTGATTCATATGCGTCATTTATTAATGCCATGAAGGACCTCATCGGTGAAAAGTACTACATCACAATCAATGATGTTAATGGTGGTAATGATGATAAACTAGTCAAGGCACGTCAAGATGTTGTTTATAATGAGCTTTGGACAAACGGTGGTTCAGTTATTCCAGGACGTATGCAGGTTGCCTATGGTGATTTGAAAGCACGTATCGATATGGTACGCAATAAAACTGGTAAATCACTTATCGTTGGTGCCTACATGGAAGAACCAGGGATTGACTATACTGTTCCTGGCGGAAAAGCAACTAACGGTGCTGGTAAAGATGCCCTTGCTGGTAAACCATTGCAAGCTGACGCGACACTTCTCGTAGATGCGACAGTAGCTGCAGCCGGTGGCTATCACATGTCCATTGCAGCCCTTGCCAATGCTAATGCAGCCCTTAACGTTCTTCAAAGTGCCTATTACCCAACGCAATACCTCAGTGTAGCTAAGGACACTATTCGTAAGCTTTACAATTACCAACAGTTTATCACTGCTTATGAAAATCTTCTCCGTGGTGAGGGTGTGACTAACAGCACTCAGTCTGTATCTACCAAGAATGCGGCTGGTGAAATCCTTTCTAAGGATGCTCTAGGTGTAACAGGAGATCAAGTTTGGACATTTGCTAAATCAGGAAAAGGTTTCTCAACTGTTCAAATGATTAACATGATGGGCATCAATGCGGGCTGGCATAATGAAGAGGGTTATGCGGACAATAAAACACCGGACGCACAAGAAAATCTCACAGTTCGTCTTAGCCTAGCAGGTAAAACAGCTCAAGAAGCTGCTAAAATTGCCAATCAAGTCTATGTGACGTCACCAGATGATTGGGCAACTTCAAACATGAAGAAGGCACAAGCAAGTCTTGAAACAGATGAAAATGGTCAACCAGTGCTTGTCATTTCAGTTCCTAAACTAACTCTTTGGAACATGCTCTATATCAAGGAAGACACAACAGCAACACCGGTAGAACCAGTTATCTTGAAACCAGTTACTAACCAAGCTGGTAAGAAAGTAGATAATACCGTAACATCTGAAGCAAGCTCAGAAACAGCTAAATCAGAAAATACAACAGTAAACAAAGATTCAGAGTCTCCAACTGATAAGAAACCATCTGTTGAAGCTCCTAAACTCGATGAAACAACTAAACCAGCACCATCAGTTGACGAGTTGGTAAACTCAGCAGCTGTTCCAGTGGCGATAGCTGTGTCAGAGACCGCACATGATAAGAAAGATGACAACTCAGTATCTAAGACGACAGCAATTTCAGAATCACATGCAGTAGTTGAACCAGTGGCTTCTTTGACAGAATCAGAAAGTCAGGCAAGCACTAGCCTTGTTTCAGAAACTACAAGCACAATTGTCTCAGTTGCTCCGTCAGAAGTCTCAGAAAGCACAACAGTATCATCGAAGGTCTCAGAAACTGATATTATCTCAGAAGCATCAACTTCAGAGACTTCAGCATCTGAATCAGAGAATTCAATCAGCACAGTCGTTTCAGAATCAGAAGTAGTTGAAGAACCAGCTGTTTCATTGACAGAATCAGAAAGTCAAGTGAGCACTTCAGAAGTGACTTCGGCGATTTCAGAAACAGTAAGCACATCAGAGGAAGTCGTCCTTGATGGACTATCAGAAAACATCAATAGTTGGAATAGACTCTCTGTAGCTCCTCGCGTCTCAGAAACCTTACCAAGTACTTCTGAAACGATTACAGAAGCAGCATCACTCTTTAGCAACTATGCAAGATATTCAGAAACAGCAAGCTCAGAATCTCACTCTATGGTAGTAGCTTCTTCAGAAGCCTCTATTGAAAAATTAGCAGTATCTATCTTGAAAGATACTGAGGGTGGCTTGTACGATGCAACAACAATCAGAAATATTGTTGAGATGATTGATAGCATTACAACAAATGTCAGCTATACTCGCAGTAGCCGTCAAGACCTTGTCAATACAGTTTCGTCAGATAACACTTACAATGGTAGTCAAGATCTTAACCTTGCAAGTAAGACAACGACGCAAGCAGGTGAAAAAGGAACAACTGAAGATCTTAAGGCTACAATTGCTAAAACAGCAAAATCTCACAAGTGGGGAGAACACGCTGTAGCTATCCTTACAGCTATTGTCCTTGCAGGTGCGGCAACCCTTGCAGCTCTTCGTAACTTCTTGATGTCAAAAAAAGTTGATAAATAATAAGTAGAACTCTTTGTGTAAACAAGGAGTTTTCTTTATACTGGCTGCTATTTTTTCTGAAAATTGTGATACAATAGAAATAGTTTGAATATTGTGTCAAAGGAGAGCCAATGATTACTGCAAATGATATCGTAAAGGCTAATGAAGTCTTAAAAAACGTGGTGGAACGCACACCACTAGATTTTGATCGCTACTTATCTGAAAAATACGGGGCGACCATTTATATTAAAAAAGAAAATATGCAAAAGGTACGCTCTTTCAAATTGCGAGGAGCCTACTATGCTATTCATCAATTGAGTGATGAGGATAAGGCGCGTGGTGTGGTTTGTGCATCAGCCGGAAACCATGCTCAGGGGGTTGCCTACACTTGTAACGAGATGAAGATTCCGGCAACCATCTTTATGCCAGTAACAACACCTCTCCAAAAAATTGGTCAAGTCCGTTTCTTTGGTGGCAAGTTTGTAACAATCAAATTGGTGGGAGATACCTTTGATGCTTCTGCTCAAGCAGCACAGGAATATACCAAGTCTGAAGGGATGACTTTCATTGATCCATTCGACGATTATAATGTCCAAGCGGGGCAAGGAACTGTTGCTTATGAAATTTATGAGCAGGCTCAAGAGGAAGGTGTTTCCTTCGATAGTATCTTGGTTCCAGTCGGAGGCGGTGGCCTTATCTCTGGTGTAGCTACCTATATCAAGGATGTAGCACCGTCTATGGAGGTTATTGGTGTTGAGGCTAGTGGTGCTCGTAGTATGCGTGCTGCCTTTGACCGAGGTTATCCTGTAAAACTTGAAGAAATTGATAAGTTTGCGGACGGGATTGCTGTTCAAAAGGTAGGTGTCAAGACCTATGAAGTTGCACGTAAATATGTTGACCGCCTCTTGGGAGTTGATGAAGGCTTGATTTCAGAAACCCTAATTGATATGTACTCTAAGGTTGGTACCATTGCAGAACCCGCAGGTGCGGCATCAGTGGCAGCTTTGGAAGTGATTAAAGATGAGATTAAAGGGAAAACCATCGTCTGCATCATTTCAGGTGGTAACAATGACATCAACCGTATGCCAGAGATGGAAGAACGTGCGCTTATCTACGATGGTATCAAGCATTACTTTGTGGTTAACTTCCCACAACGTCCTGGTGCCCTTCGTGAATTTGTAAATGATATCTTGGGGCCAAATGATGATATCACTCGTTTTGAGTACATCAAACGTGCTAATAAAGGGAAAGGTCCGGTTCTCATTGGTATAGCTCTTAGTGATAAGAACGACTATGATGGACTTCTCGAGCGTCTTTCGGCCTTTGACCCAAGTTATATCAACCTTCACGGTAACGAAACACTTTACAATATGCTTGTCTGAGGACAGGTTCATATAATGAAAAAAGAATCGACGAAAGTCGGTTCTTTTCTACTTTAATTTAGCTATAAAGTGGCACTAATGCCTTATCTTCAAACTAAAACCCCAGTATTCCTACTGAGGTTTTCTTTATTCGATAATTAAGAGTCCATCTTTAATAGCGAATGGATTGTCTTTATTGATGCGGTCGTAGAACATGATACCGTTAGTATGGTCGATTTCATGTTGAACAACGATTGAGTTGTAACCACGGAGTTTAACACGTTGCTTTTCGCCTTCTTTGTTGAAGTATTCAACAGTTACACGAGCATGACGAACCACGTAACCAGGAACGTCGCGGTCAACTGAGAGGCATCCTTCGCCATCGCCCAAAGCAGCATCTTGAACAGAATGGGCAACTACTTTAGGGTTGTACATGATTTCTTGAAGGCTATATGCTTCTTTTGGTGGATTACCTTCAGCATCTTCAGGGTTTGGAACGAGAACAGCGATAATGCGTTTTGAAATATCTAATTGAGGGGCTGCAAGACCGACTCCCCCACGAAGTCCCATTTTTTCGGCAATAACAGGATCTTGTGAGTTACGAAGAAACTGCATCATTTTTTCACCTAGGATAATGTCTTCGTCTGATAGTGGGAAGGTTACATCTTCAGCGACAGCACGCAAGGTTGGATTTCCTTCGCGAATGATATCATTCATATCAATCATATGGCTGGCGCGGATAATTTTGGTTTGAGCATCCATTTGTTTACCTCTATTTTCTTTGATTTACTTGTTTATAACTATAGCACAAAAGGGTTGAAAATTAAACCATCAAGGGTTAAAGTGAGGCTTTTTCTAATCGATAAAAGCCAGTTTTTCCAAGGTTTGTCTCTCTAAAATACGATAGGTTTTAAAAGCCTCTTTTTCAATAATTCCCTGATCGATAAATTGTTTGATAACTCGCTGTACATGACGATAGCTAGTCCCAAAACGGGAAGCTAAAATGGATGGCGATAATTGAAAGATATTCTCTTCTTCACTATTCAAAATATGGGTAGCCAGACGCTCTTTGACAGAGTAGCTTGCATTTGTTGAGGCGGTAATACCCTGTTTATGCAGTGCCATGGCTAGGTTATGCCCAATTTGATAGAGAAAAACGGGATCTTTGAGGAGCTCTTCTTTATTATTTAAAGGGAGCTGAACTGCTTGAACCTCTTCTAAAGCAATGACTGATGACCCTGCTGGTTGATTGGTCATGAGTTCTACATCTCCAAATATTTGTGGTTGGTTAAGCATTTCTAGGATATGTTCTTTACCATTGAAGAGAGAACGCACAATTTTTACCTTTCCTGACAAAATGTAGGTCAGCTCAGTGATAGCTTGCCCTTGGGTACAAATATAATCGTTTTTTTGAAAGGTGACTTTCTGTAATTGGTTGAGGTAGGGGGGTGGAAAGACCTGGTCAAGTTGAGGTCTTATGGCATGATTACGCATACATCTCCTTTTTTAGGACCTAGGTCCTATTTTTTAAAGTCTCCTTAGATTATAATGAAAAAATAACTATTAGACAAGTAAGGAAAGGATGTTCTTATCCCTATATTATGACACGAATTTTAGAAAAAATGAGCCTGCTTGGGCTATCCTTGCTCTTGATTTCGGCCTTTTCGATTTCAACAGCGTTACCACCTATGTTGGACTACTATAGCCCAAGTTTTTCTGCCGCGCAAGTGGAGCTTTTAGTATCTGTCCCTTCATTTTCCGTAGTCGCGATGCTCTTACTTAATTCATTTATTGACAAATGGCTAAGTGATAGACAGCTAATTGTGACTGGGCTGCTCTTACTTAGTAGTGCTGGGATTTTTCCTTTTTTTGTACAAGCCTATCCTCTTGTCTTACTGTCACGTATTGCTTTTGGAATGGGGATTGGTCTTATCAATGCTAAGGCGATTGCCATCATCAGTCAACGTTATCAAGGTAAAGAGCGAGTTCAGATGTTAGGTATTCGTGGCTCCATGGAGTTGATTGGTGGAGCTTCTTGTTCTCTTTTAGTTGGACAATTACTGAAAATTCATTGGACCTTTGCCTTTCTTATCTATGGTTTTGGTTTTGTGATTTTGATTATGTACCTCCTTTTTGTGCCATCGATGGAGCAGGTGGAGAAGAAGCAGATTACAAAAAGAAAACAAGTTCTGAACAAAAAAGACCTTGGTATGATTCTTGGCATGGCTCTTTTAGCAGGTTTTGTCATCTGTATCAATTCTTCGATTAGTTTGCGCGTGCCTCTGTTTCAAGTTGCTGGTAAGACTATTGAGAGTGGTCAATCAGCCTTAGTACTGAGTTTAGAGCAGGGAATTGGAATTGTAGCTGGACTGAGTTTCGCCTCGCTTATAGGACATTTTAAAAATCGTCTTTTGCTTATAGTGATGTTCTTGTTAGCGGTTTGTCTCTTTGGGATGTCAGTGGCTAGTAACTTACCGATTTTGATTTTATCTTCAGTTGGTGTTGGTTTCTTTTATAGTATTATTTTGACAATTATCTTTAACCGACTTTCTGAGTCTATTGCTAGAAATCTGTTGAACAAGGCGACGGCCTATGTCCTCTTAGGGTGTAACCTAGGGTCAGCCCTTTCCCCTTATGTTTTGAAATTATTGGCACTCATATCTCCAAGTTTTAGTTGGATTTTTCTAGCCTATGCTACAGTAAGTTTCCTACTTTTCCTTGGGTTCTTGATGAATTCAAGAATGACTAAAAAAGTCTAAGCTTCAAAAACTTAATCAGTGAAATCTTGCGATTGACAAAGATTAGTAGATGAGCTAAAATAGAGAGGTCGTAAAGACAAACCAACTCTTTCTTGGTTTTAGGAGAGCCAATCCTAAGACTCGGATGGAGCAAAAAAAGGAGAAAAAACATGGCAATCTCAAAAGAGAAAAAAAATGAAATCATTGCTCAATACGCACGTCACGAAGGTGACACTGGTTCAGTAGAGGTTCAAGTTGCTGTCCTTACTTGGGAAATCAACCACCTTAACGAACACATTAAACAACACAAAAAAGACCACGCTACTTACCGTGGTTTGATGAAAAAAATCGGTCACCGTCGTAACTTGTTGGCATACCTTCGCCGCACAGACGTTAACCGTTACCGTGAGTTGATCAGCTCACTCGGACTTCGTCGTTAATTCAAGATACAAGTGCCTAGGCCTTGTTCAATTGAATACACGAAAATGGAACTGCTCTATGATGGGGCAGTTTTTTTATTCACTAGGATTTTAGCCCGAGTTCAAAACAGCTCTCTAGATGTAGAGGGCTGTTTTTCTGCATTCCTCTAAAAATTTCTGACGATGATTAATCTATAGAACAAACAAAAAAACTCCCAAATTAATTCTGGAAGTTTTTTAACTTAAAATCTTTTTGATAACTGTTTGAAATTGAGGGAGTTGATGGATAGCAGTTCCGACAAGGATACCTAACATATTTAAGGTGATATCTCCCAAATCAAAGACTCCTAAATGTCCGAAGTATTGAATGGATTCGACGGAGAAAAGGGTAAGGAGACAGAGTAGGAGATTACTCAATCGTGAAGAAAAGAGGAGTCCCAGAGGGATGAACATTAACAGGTTCATGATGGGAACGAAGTGGCTACCCCAATATAATTCCCGAGCGAAGGAAAGGGGGTTAAGTGATAGACCCTGGGTACCAATGTTTTTCAAGAAAAGTAGGTAGAAGAGAGCAAGAAAGTAAATGAAGTAGAGTAGGAGTAGTGTCTGTTTTTTCAGCTTTCTAGTAAGAAGGAGTTTCAAAAAAGCGTAGACAAAGTAACTCAGTAGGACAATAATGACTATGTTGAGTAAGACTTGAAAGTAGGAGCCATAATGGGCGATGTAATGAACGTACTGTTCGAGATGCCCCCTATAAAACCAATAAGACAAGGCCAGTGAGAGGATTCCTAGTAAGATGTTACTCAATGTTTTTAATGTTTTTGCCACTTTGCTCCTCCATTTGCATATGATGAGTACACATTATATCAAAAAAACGTTTAAAGAAAGTTAAGAAACTGTAACGAAGTTTTGATAGAATAAAAGGATAAGGCAGAATCAAAGACTAAAAAAGGACTTTGAAACAGCAACTCTACTTTTGACTAACAATTTAATGATTTTTGTAAACAGGCTAT
>OKDB01000051.1_pt1 | contig 31561 bp, 28 predicted proteins | sample 1614451 | NCBI WGS metagenome assembly OKDB01 (sample SAMN04436939, study PRJEB24849) | human gut metagenome | biome: human gut; feature: NICU; material: stool | host: Homo sapiens | place: USA: Saint Louis, MO | collected 2009-11-08 | reverse complement strand
GTAACGTTTTTCCGCCTCGCGGCTGGTCAGGCTTTCCGCCAGCGCCCGGCTATAGGCGTCAGCCATTGGTCATAAATCAATTGTTTTTGTTCTGCTGGTGACAATTGGTCAATTTTTTCCATCTGTGCTGCATGTTCTGGTTTTAGTAACGGATTATCAATACTAGGTGCCGTGGCAGCCGTCGTTGGTGTTAATAAGATAGGATACTGTTGATAAAATTCGTCCATCGCTTGTGCTTGTAAAGCAATATCTGTCCAAGCCGCAGTTGTCTCTTCACTCGTTATATTTTTTCCTGTTTGAAAAAGCGCCCATGTTAACAGTTCTACATCATTTCGTTCAAGCGGTCTTTTTAATTTCTGCCGCGCCATAAAATCGGCAATTCCTGCTGAGCCAGCAGCTACAGTATAATAATTTTTCATTAGACGTTCCCCATCAACAGGGTGCTTCACTTCAACCAATGTGTACCCTTGGTCTTTTAAAAAAGCAACAGCTTCAGCGACCGCCTCTTTTGCTTCGGCACTTACAGGCGTTCCGGCAGGGGATTCTGTTGTATAAGCAATGGGTTGCGCTTGACTTAAATGTCCCGCAGGAAGATCTTTTTTGGTTAATAAGGTTTCAAATAATGCATTTGTATCCGCCACGGTTCGACTTAAACCAAAGTGAACAGTTTGACCTTTTGCACTATTAGAATTGCCAATGATTACTCCTCTAGAAGGTTTCAAGCCTACGGTGCCTGTCCAAGAAGCAGGGATGCGGATAGAGCCACCAGCATCACTTCCAGAAGCAATGGGAACAAATGCCGCGGCGACACTAGCACCCGCTCCGCCTGAAGAACCACCTGAATAATGGTTAGGATTCCATGGATTGACGGAAACACCATATAACTTCGAATCTGAAATATTCTTCCAACCTAATTCTGGATAATTCGTTTGACCAATGATTATGAATCCGGCATTTTGTAGTGCTTTGACAAAGGTCGATGTCCCACCAGCTACTTGATCTTGGAGAAAACCAAAACCGTTCGTGTTGCTTTCACCTTTCAAGGATTGTCCTAACCCTTTTAGTAAGAGCGGCACACCTAGAAATGGTTGACCTGTATCTTGTAAAGCTTTTGCTTCTGTCAAAGCCGCTTCTTCTCGTAAAGTAATGACCGCATTTAATGTAGGATTTTCACGTTTAGTGATGGCCAACGCAATTTTTACTAATTCTTCGCTCGTCACCTTTTTTTCTCTTACTAAAGTTGCTAACTCCAGTGCAGTTGCTTGTTTATAATCTGCTTCTGAAAAAACACTCTCTGCAGAAACAGCTTTTCCATCTGTATCACTATTTTGTATCTCATTTGTGGTTTCAGTGGTTACTGCAACCACATTTCGGCTACTGCTTTCGGCGATTGCCGAAGAGGATTCTTTTTCCTGCATCACCGTTTGGCTAGTAGTTTCAGATTCCAAGTTAGCTACAGTCTGACTGGTTTCTGTTGTTACTGATTCCGTCTCTGTTTGAACGGTTGTTTCTAGTATACTTTCTTGTGCCAACATTGGTACCCCTACCAGTGTTTGGCTAATTAATAAAATAATCCCTAACTTTTTGAACAAAATCGACTTCTTCATAAGTCACATCCTTTATCTATTAATACAGTTTAAAAATCTGTATTACTTATAGCATAAATGAAAGCGATTAAAAAGTAAAGTTCTCTTGAAAATTCCCATGTTCAACTTTTAGGCTAGGTTCTTTTTATATGCTAAAATAGAATAGAAACGGAGGTTTTTTAATGGAATGGATTGAAATTAAGCACGCAACACAAAATAATTTGAAGAATATCTCTGTCAATATCCCTAAAAAGCAACTAACTGTTGTTACTGGACTTTCGGGTTCAGGAAAGTCCTCCTTAGTATTTGACACATTAGCCGCTGAATCACGTCGTGAACTAAATGATACATTTAGTTCGTTTGTTCAAAATTACTTACCCAAATATGGTCGTCCAGAAGTTGAAAAAATCGAGAATCTTCCTGTTGCAATTGTCATTGACCAGAAAAAAGTAGCAGGTAATTCTCGTTCGACAGTGGGAACGTACACAGATATTTATACGTTTTTACGTTTGCTGTTTTCACGAGCAGGTTCTCCATTTGTTGGTTATTCAGATACTTTTTCGTTTAATCATCCGGATGGAAAATGTCCAACATGCGATGGCTTAGGAAAGATTACCGAAATCAATCTTCATCAGCTAGTTGATTATGACAAATCATTAAACGAAGGACCTATCGATTTCCCCACATTTACAGTTGGCAACTGGCGGTGGAAGCGTTATGCCCATAGTGGTCTATTTGATTTGGATAAAAAAATCAAGGACTATTCTCCTGAAGAGTTAGCATTATTTTTATATGCTCCACAACAAAAACTAGCTAATCCACCCAAAGAGTGGCCTCATACAGCTTTGTATGAAGGAATCGTCCCGCGTATGCAACGTAGCATATTGCATACAGACGAAGGCAAACGTCATCAAAAATACCTTAATCACTTTGTTACCGTAAAAAGATGTCCTGATTGTTTAGGAAGTAGAGTCAATGAACGTGTTCGTAGCTGCAAAATTAATCAGAAAAGTATTGCTGATGCTGTTGACATGCCACTCACTGAATTACATTCTTTTATTCGTTCAATGGACCTATCCTTAATAAAAACTATTCAAGAAGAGCTACTTGTACGTCTAGAAGCATTAATTAATATCGGTCTCTCCTACCTCACATTAGGACGAGCAACTGAAACACTTTCTGGTGGTGAAGCACAGCGGATTAAAATTGCTAAGTATGTGAACAGCGCCTTAAATGATATTATGTATATTTTAGATGAACCAAGTGCTGGCTTACATCCAAAGGACATCGAACGGATCAGTCGTGCGTTGCTCAATTTAAAAAATAAAGGAAACACCGTGGTTCTCGTGGAACACAATCCACAATTAATTAGAGAAGCTGATTTTATCATCGATATCGGACCTTTCGCAGGCGAAAATGGTGGCCATGTCCAGTTTTCAGGAACGTATGACGCATTTTTAGCCTCCAAAACCTTGACTAGTCAAGCGCTTCAAGAGCCGCTCCCTTTAAACGACCAACCAAGAAAAGCAAGGAAGTCTTTATCAATCGAACATGCGACACTGCATAATTTAAACAATCTATCTGTCGAAGTTCCGTTAGGAGTTTTGACTGTTATTTGTGGGGTCGCTGGTTCAGGTAAATCATCATTAGCGGAAGAAATTTATCAAAAAGCCCAGGCTGATAACCAAGAAATTATTCATCTTTCACAAAAAAGTATTACCGCAAATTTACGATCCACACCTATGACCTATCTTAATATTTTTGATAAGGTCCGCAAACTGTTTGCGGAAGAAAATCATGTTAGTCCAGCTTTATTTAGCTATAATTCCAAAGGCGCCTGTCCTACTTGCAAGGGGAAAGGCATAATTGTCTCCGATATGTCTTTTATGGAGGATGTTACTAGTATTTGTGAAACCTGTCACGGAACGCGTTACAAAGAAGAGGTGCTTCATTATCTGTATAACGGAAAAAATATCGTTGAAGTACTAGCTTTAAGCGTTAAAGATGGCTATGATTTTTTCAAAGACCAGCCTTTTGCTCTTTCATTAAAAAATTTACTGGAAGTTGGCTTAAGCTATCTTAAACTCAATCAATCGCTCTCAACATTATCTGGTGGCGAATTGCAAAGGGTAAAATTAGCAGACACACTTCACCAAAAAAAAGCTATCTATTTAATGGATGAACCTACAGATGGTTTACACTTAATTGATATCCAACAAAGTCTTCAACTTTTCAATCGAATGGTAGAAGAAGGAAACAGCTTGATTTTATTAGAACATCACATTGATGTGATTAAAAGTGCCGACTGGTTGATTGAACTAGGTCCCGAAGGTGGAGAAAATGGCGGACAGCTTCTTTTTACAGGAACCCCAGCAAATATGCTAAATTCCACTCATTCTATTACTAAAGGCTATCTGTAAAATAAAAAGTACAAACGGTGCAAGCAACAAGCACCGTTTGTACTTTTTCTATTTTAACCCAACTTCCATCTTCACAGGTTGGTGATCTGTATATTTAAATTGTTCGTCCTTTGTTTTCACGCTATGAACAGCCACATTATCAGAAACAATAAAACCATCAATTACATACACTTGAGATGTTTCATAAGAGCCAGTGTAAGGCTTATTAAGCACCCGCACAGTCGGTTGTTGATCATCATAAGCAAGTGAAAAATGTTTAGGTAAGTCTGCAGTATCAATTTCTCCTGGTGCCCAACCAGCTTCACCTAGGTTAGGATATCGATGACTGCCTTTGAAAACTTGATTAAAGTCACCTCCAGCAATTACATAGTTTCCTTTAGCGTATTCTTGGGATAATACGTCAGCTAACTTTTTGCTTTGAGCAATCTTCCCATCCCCATTGTCATAGGCTTCCAAATGTAAGTTAAAAACCACTAATTCTTTGTCTGTGCCTTTAATTGAAAAGCGCGTTTCTAGAAGCGCTCGTTTTAAGTTACTAATGCTAACGGGCCAACGAAAGGGATTGGGTAAAGCAATGCGTTTAGCCTCTGTTATTTTTTCATTTGATAATGTTAATAAACCACTTTCTACTCGTCCAATCGGCGGCCAAGGAATGGGCACATAATCTACCTTAAAATTATAAGCAAATGCGCTGTTCAGCTGTAGCTGTTTTTGTAATTCTTCCTCTTGATTGACTTCATAAGAACGTTGCGAGCGACGATCGACTTCTTGGAATAAGTAAATCATCGCTGGTAATTCTTTTAAGGTTTCTTCAATGCCTGTTAAATTCTGTTGGACCATTGCCTTGTTAACTGGTTGGACAGTTTTGCCACCGTCCATAAAAAAATCTTCTGTTTGTCCTAGGCCGGCATAGCCTATGTTATACGTGACTAAAGAAATGGATTGCTGTTTTTCGATGGTTTGTTCTGAAAATTGTTTATTTATAGCAACTGGTTCAACCGCTCGTGGTCGAAACTCTCGGAAGGTTAAATATCCTATCAAAATTAAAGCTATGCTTAGAAGAAGGACCATCAAGCTACCGAGATATTTAAAAAACTTTTTCATTGATTCCGATGTTCCTTTCACATTATGTCAAACCAAAAGTAGTAATTATCTTCGTTGCTACTTCTTCTGGTGTCATGTTTGAATTATTTATTTTCGTTATTTTTACATTTGGAAATGTACTTTCTAGTTCACCTTCGTGGCTTACTAATCGATGTTCTTTAAAGATATTGAGTAATTCTTTTCGAGAAAAGTCGACATCGCGTTTTGAAGGTTTTGCCTCTAGCCGTTCTGGATGAACATTTCGTTCTAGGCGGATTGCTGTTGAAGAGACGAGTTCGACGAAATAAACGGCCTCATGTTTATTAAGAAAAATTTCTGATATTTCTTCTAAAAATTGAAAATCCTGTTCTTGATCAAAAGCAATCACCACTGTAAAAATAATGTTTTTTGTTGTATTTGTGGCTGGATTTTCGACAAAGGCATGAAAAAGTTCCTTTCTAACGGAATCAGACAATTGAAATGCACGTTCCGTATACCCAAGATAGTTTGCAAATAAGTCAATGGTTTGATGATTAAATAGTAATTTAGCATCTAACTTCTTTTATAAAGCCTTGCCAACGGTCATTTTCCCGACAGCTTGGGCACCAATTAAAACGATTAAAGACATCAACTTTCCCTCCTCTAGCCTAATTTTTAGGTGGCTATCTTCTACTATATCACACTATATTACAACACCTTACAAAACTGTTCGGAAAATTTTCTGTTTTTTATTACAAAAAAAAGACAAAAGACTCTATAATGAGAGAGGACTCGATTGATTATAGATGAGATAGGTGACGGAGAATGGCAATAGAAAAATATTTTCAAACAATAGATGGCAGTCAAATTTTTTATCAAATTTTTGGCAAAGAAACAAATTACCCCCTTGTGTTACTTCATGGTAATGGCAATGATCATACTTTTTTTAATTATCAAATTTCTTATTTCTCCAAGGAGTATCAAGTTATTGCGGTGGATACCCGCGGACATGGACGTTCCACCAATACACAAAGTCAATTAACTTTTCCGCTTTTGGCAGAAGATTTAGCTGGTATTATTCAACAAGAACACTTAACAAAAATTAATTTATTGGGCTTTAGTGACGGAGCAAATATTGCCATGGTTTTTACCCATTTATATCCTGATTTCGTCAACAAACTCGTCTTAAATTCTGGAAATGTCACCATGTCTGGTCTGAAAAAATATGTAACGATTGCCACTTATTTTCAATATTGGTTTTGTCGTATTGGCGCTTTTTTTTCAAAAAAATTGCGCGCACAGCTCCCTATCGTGGCTCTGTTATTTGAAGATACTGGACTGACAAAACAAGATTTAGAACACATCCCCTGTCCTACTCTTGTTATTACTGGCAGTCGAGATTTAATTGCGCTTTCCCATTCACGGGCGATTGCTGATGCCATTCCTGATGGTAAATTGGTCTTGGTAAATAAACAGGGTCATTTATTTGCCAAAAACTCACCAGATATTTTTAATAAAACAATCGAAAAATTCTTAAAGGAAATGAAGGTGTCTAAATGAAACAAATTATTCATTGGATCAAAACGCATACAGGATTACTAAAAACACTGTTTGTTATTGCGGTCTCAATTATTGTTGTTGCCCAACTTTTATCAATTGGTAAAACGATCTCATTTGAACAGTTAAAACAGATTTTTGATGAGATTCCGCTATGGAAATTGTTATTGATGATGGTTATCGGTTTAGTTTCCGTTACTCCGATGCTAAATTATGACTTAACATTAAATCGCATTTTAAACTTGAAAGTCTCAAAACGGGAACTCCTTGAATCTAGCTGGATTGTCAATACCATCAATAATATTGGTGGATTCGGTGGTTTGGTCAGCATGGGACTTCGTTCTGAATTTTATGGAAATAAAACAGAGGAAAAGAAAATTTTACCTGCGTTAACCCATATTTTACTTTTTGTGTTATCCGGTCTATCTATTTATAGTATTCTTTGCTTTTTCCTTGTTCAGTTTGATCCAAAGATGGCTTATTTACAGCAATATTGGATTTGGTTATTAGGTGGCGGTCTTTATTTCCCATTACTTTATCTTATTTTACATTTCCAAAAAAATAGTTCCTTTGGTAACCTCGATGCAAAAAATCGCTTATCTTTAGTTGTTTCTTCGTTTTTAGAATGGACAGGTGTTTTAATTACCTTTATCAGTATTGGTTACTTATTAGATGTACCGATTCCTTTAATTGATATTGTTCCTTTATATGTAGCAGCTTCGATTATTGGGATTGCTTCGATGATTCCAGGGGCTTTAGGTAGTTTTGATGTCATGATGATTTTAGGACTGAGCAACTTAGGTGTCGATCGTGAAATTATTGTTTTGTGGTTATTGCTCTATCGTTTATTCTATTATATTATTCCTTTCTTAATTGGCTGTTTGTTCTTTACAAAACACTTAAGCCAAAAGTTGGATACTCATTATCGTCAACTGCTAAAACAAATTACTTTGGAAATTGCCCACAAGCTGGAAGTGGTTTTACTTTATTTTTCAGGAATTATGATGGTGCTCCTAGCCACTATTCCAGAAGCCTTCACTCAAGTGCATTGGTTAAGAGATATTAACCCCTTCCGTTCTCATATTATTATTCAAATTCCGAGTATTGTCTTAGGCTTTGCATTATTAATTATGGGACGTGGGATTGCTGATCGTGTTAAAAGAGCCTATTATCCAACGATTATTTTATTAATTGGTGCTATCTTGTATTCATTTGTTGTTGACTTTAGTATGTTTTCCATTTTCTATTTAGCTATTTTATTATTTATCGTTATTTTTTCAAAATCAGAATTGTACCGTGAACAACTGGTTTACTCTTGGGAGTGGATGACGATTGATGGCTTTATCTTTGGCTTGTTGACTTTGTTATACCTGGTAATTGGTGTTTATAATTTACCGAACTTCCCACACCATCGTCATCATTTTGTGGAATTTTTCTTGTTCCCTTCCGAACGGATCTGGTTGTCAGGATTTATCGCTATCCTCTTAGTTATGAGTTTTAACTTTCTATTTGTTCGCTACCTCCAAGGGAAAAAACACCAAGTGGGTGAGTTTCCAGAAGATAGTATCTTGCATAATATCTTAACAACTTATGGCGGGAATATTGACAGTGAACTTGTCTTTCTTCATGATAAACAGGTTTTCTTATATCCCAAAGAAGAACCGACTGTCTTTTTACAATTCAACACCATTAATAATAAATGCGTTGTGATGGGCAACCCTTCTGGGAACAAAGAAGATTTTCCTGCGGCGATTGATGCATTCCTTAAAGAAACAGATCGTTTCGGCTATGTACCCGTCTTTTACGAAACCAATGAGGACAGCGTGATGTTACTACACGAATACGGCTACGAATTTATCAAAATGGGCGAAGAAGCCTTAGTTAATCTAGAAACATTTACGATGTCTGGGAAAAAATTCAAAGGTACCCGCGCAGTGTTTAATAAAATTACCAAAGCCGGCTATTCATTTGACGTACTCCAACCTCCTTTTAGTGCCGAACAAATGCACGAATTAAAAGCTATTTCGGATAGTTGGTTAGACAATCGAAAAGAAAAAGGCTTTTCACTAGGATTTTTCGATGAAGCGTATCTTCAAAGAAACCCAATTGCTGTTGTCCGAAATGCCGAAGGAGAAATGGTCTCTTTCGCTAATATCATTCCTAGTTACACAAATGAAGTTGGTACCATCGACTTGATGCGTCACCATAAAGAAAAAGCCCCTTCTGGAAGTATGGATTTCCTATTTATTCATTTATTTGAATATATGAAAACAGAAAATATTCATTATTTCAATTTAGGGATGGCTCCGTTAGCCAACGTTGGTCAATCAAGAAAAAGTTTTATTCAAGAACGGATTGCTGCGTTAATTTATGAATTTGGTTCAGAAATTTACTCCTTCCAAGGATTACGCGAATACAAGGAAAAATTTGCTAGCAAATGGCAACCCCGCTATACACTTTATTCTAAAAGTAGCTGGATTGTCTACGTGATGATTGCTTTACTCATTGTCGATCAAAAAAATATTGACTAACAAAAAGAATCCCAATTAAGTATAAAAAGCTTGGCAACTTCACTGAAATTTAGTGAGGTTGCCAAGCTTTTTAATTTCTTTCATCTAGTTTTTCTTTAATTAAAAAGGCTGTTTCTTCGACAGATTTTGCGGTTACATCAATCACTGGGATGCCATACTTCGCAAAAATTTCTTCAGCATAAGCTAATTCTTGTTCAATCCGTTCAACATTGGTATAACTGGTCTCATTACCTAAACCTAAGGAAGCCAACCGACTGCTACGAATCTGTCCTAATGTTTCTGGCGAACAAACTAAACCAATCATTTTTTGTGGATCCATTTCTTCCAAAATTGGCGGCAATGGAACTTCTGGAATTAATGGTAAGTTAGAAACGCGGTAGCCTTGATTCGCTAAATACATACTGACTGGCGTTTTTGAGGTCCGCGAAACGCCTAACAACAATATATCAGAATCAAGAAACCCTTGAGGATTTTTGCCATCATCATATTTTACAGCAAATTCAATCGCTGAGATTTTATCAAAATAGGCACGATCTAGTTGGTGGCGTCGTCCAGGCTCTTCAATAGGATCTACTCCAGCTTTCGCTTGAATTAATTCAAAAAATGGCGCCATTAAATCTAAATATAACAACCCTGTTCGTTCACTAAATTCTTTCGCCGCTGTGATTAGTTGTTTACTGACTAATGTACTGACAACTAAGGCTTTATCTTTTAAGGCATCTTTTAAAATCTCTAATAATTCTTCTTCTGTTGTGACAAAAGAAAAATTGTATCGATTAAGAAAAGAAATATCTGGATATTGTGCGCTTGCTGCAGCTAACAATTTTTGTGATGTTTCTCCAAGTGAATCGGAAATAGTATAAACAATGATCTCTTTTTTCATAATTAAGCTCCCTTATCTGTTTTGTGCGGCTTCTTTCGCTTGTTGCGTAATATAGGTTAAAATTTTCGTTTTCGTAATTTTTCCAATAACTTTTTTAGGATTTTCTTTTTCAACGACTGGCAAAGAATCCACTTCGTATTTTTGCAAAGTGTCAGCAGCTTCAAGAATAGTAAATTCTGGTGTGCAGGTTTTCACATGTGGCACTCTTGTCATACAAACAGCAACAGGTGTGCCATCAATATTTGTATTTAAAGAGGCCCGTAATAAATCTTTTCGTGACAAAACCCCTAATAATTCTTTTGCTTCATCCATGACATAAAGAGAACCGACATCATACATAAACAAGTTGGTAATCGCATCTCGAATTGAGGTTTCTTGGGCAACCATCAATGGTGGACTCATGATCTCCTGAACTTTTGTTTGAAAAACATCAAAAAAGAAAAAAGCCTCCATATTATCACTTTCGTAAGTATACCCAACTTTCGGACTTGCTTTTAAAATTCCTGAAAGTGTTAAAAAAGACAAATCAGAACGCAATGTCGCACGTGAAACGGCTAGTATGTCCGAAATGCGTTCACCACTAACTGGCTGATGCTCTTTTACAACAGCGATAATTTGCTCTTGTCGTTTACTTAATTTCATCATTTCCTCCTCAATTCCTCTTAAACAAATTGTGCATTCGCTTACAATTATACACATATTTATTGTTTTTTCAACATATTAACAAAAAACTTTTTCTATTGACAAACTTATTTCCGTCTATTATGATGTTTATTGAACATATAAGACACATATTAAACGGAGGTCACGCATGAAAAAGTTTATTTATTCTTTTAACGAAACACACAATGAAGGTAAAGAGACTCTTGGTGGTAAAGGGGCGAACTTGGCAGAAATGACACGCTTAGGTTTGCCGATTCCGCAAGGATTCACGATTACAACCCGTTGCTGTATGGACTATTTGGCAGATGCTACTTTCTTTGAAGAACACTTACAATCAGAAATTTTGAAAGCGGTTAAAAATCTAGAAACTGAAACAGGCAAATCTTTTACCGCGGACAATGAGATTCTCTTAGTTTCCGTTCGCAGCGGTGCTGCCTTCTCGATGCCTGGTATGATGGATACTATTTTAAATTTAGGTTTAAATGATCAACGTGTGAAAAAATTTGCGACCTTAACCTCTCCTGGTTTTGCTTTTGACTGTTATCGCCGACTTATTCAAATGTTTGGAGACGTCGTCTATCACATTCCCAAAGAATTATTTGACCAACAAAAAGAGCGCTTGGAACAAGAGCTAAACAAAAAAATTACCGCTTTTCAAGAAGCAGATCATTTCGCCTTGATTGTCCGCTACCAAGAAGTTTTTGAACAACATCAGGTGGTCTTCCCGCAAGACCCTGTCGCACAACTTTTTGAAGCAATCAAAGCTGTTTTTGATTCATGGAATAATCAACGTGCGGTGGTTTATCGAAACTTACATCATATTGCACATGATTTAGGTACAGCTGTCAACATTCAAGAAATGGTTTTCGGCAATCGTGGACTAGACAGTGGCACTGGCGTTGTTTTCACTAGAAATCCGGTCACAGGGGAAAATCAACTGTTTGGAGAGTTTCTTTTGAACGCGCAAGGAGAAGATGTAGTGGCTGGTATTCGGACGCCAGAACCCATTCGTCGTTTACGTTTGACTATGCCAAAAGTTTATCAAGATTTTCGCCATTACGCAGAACTTTTAGAATATCATTATCGTGACATGCAAGATATTGAATTTACCATTGAAAATGAAAAATTATATATTTTACAAACAAGAAACGGGAAACGAACCGCCGCAGCTACGGTTAAAATTGCTTTAGACTTAGCCAAAGAAAATCGTATTACTAAACAAGAAGCACTGTTGCGTGTGACACCTGATACGATTGATCAATTAATTCATCCCGTGTTTGATCAAGAGAAACGACAACACATGGAACGCTTAGCTATGGGACTTCCTGCTAGTCCTGGTGCAGCAAGTGGCCAAATTGTTTTTACAGCAGAAAAAGCCAAAGAACTGACCAATCTAGGAAAGAAAGTCATTCTTGTTCGTCAAGAAACTTCACCAGAAGATATTGAAGGCATGGTTGTAAGCGAAGCAATTGTGACCAGTCGTGGCGGAATGACTTCTCATGCCGCTGTGGTCGCACGAGGAATGGGAACTTGCTGTGTGACTGGTTGTGAAAGTTTAACCGTTAATGAAGAAACCAAACAACTACACTGCGGGCCACAAGTCATCTTAGAAGGAACAATCATTTCCGTCGATGGCTCAACGGGGGAAATTTATCTTGGCGAAATTCCTACAATTTCTGCTGATAATAACGATGACCTTCAAGAGCTCTTGTCTTGGGCAGATGCGTATGCTGATTTAACTGTTCGTGCCAATGCAGAAACTACACAAGATTTAGAGACTGCTATCCGTTTTGGCGCAGCGGGGATTGGTTTAGCGCGAACAGAGCATATGTTTTTCGGTGAAGAGCGTGTCTTGGAAATGCGTCGCCTGATTTTAGCAGAGTCTGAAAAGGAAGCAACCTATGCGTTGGAGCAACTTCTTCATTTTCAACAGGAAGACTTTTATCAAATGCTGAAAGTAGTTCAAGACAAGCCCATGGTGGTCCGCTTGTTAGATCCGCCGATGCATGAGTTTTTACCTCATGAAAAGAATGATATTCAATTATTGGCGAAGCAACTACAACGGTTCCCAGTGACCATCGCCAAACAAATTGAACGGTTACAAGAAACCAATCCAATGTTAGGCCATCGTGGTTGTCGTTTAGGTGTGACCCAACCACAAATATACAAAATGCAAGTTACAGCCTTATTTACTAGTGCCATTCGATTAGTCAAAGAAGGAATTACTGTTTATCCAGAAGTGATGATTCCTCTAATCGCCGAAAAAGAAGAACTTCTCTATCTCAAACGCATTTTAAAAGAAACGATTGACGGTCTCTTTGAAGAACATAAGATGACTCCTTTCCCTTACGAAATCGGGACAATGATTGAACTACCGAGAGCTTGTCTGATTGCGGATCAGTTAGCAGAAGAAGCAGACTTTTTCAGCTTTGGAACAAATGATTTAACACAAATGACCTATGGTTTTTCTCGTGATGATATCGGTAAATTCATTAATACGTATCGAGAAAAGAAAATCATTACCCAAGATCCGTTTCAATCACTAGATCAAACAGGTGTTGGTCAACTGATTCAATTAGCTGTAGAGAAAGCGCGTCGCACTAAACCAAACATGAGTATTGGCGTATGTGGAGAAGTCGGTGGTGATCCGCAATCCATCACGTTTTTCCAAACACTTGGCCTAAACTACATCTCTTGCTCACCTTATCGGGTACCTATTGCGAAACTCGCAGCTGCCCAAGCCAAAATTTTAACCGAACCGGCTGTGACTGAAGAACAAATGGTCCTTCTTTAATTTAACGTGTGTAACAAATGATTCATCCTTACAAGATAAAAAGTGCTAGGAACATCAGTCGAAACGATTGATGTTCCTAGCACTAAATTTTAAGATCAATGATTGCACTCTGGTTATTTTCTTATAAACGCAGCATCTTTTGTCACGGGGTCTGTTACATCTGATACATATCTTTCTACTTTCATATGCAAATCATATTTTTCTCTAAGTTCCGTAATACGGGTCATCATTGGAGAAGCGTGGTGTTTGTCTAATGCTTCCTGATCTGTCCAACTATCAATCAGCAGAACTGTCTCTTCATCGTCCATTGGAAAAAAGTATTCATAGCGACTATTCCCTTTTTCTGCACGAATCGCCTCTACAATTCCGCTGGCAATCATTTCTTTGGCAAATTCTCTTGCACCTCCATTTGTCCCACTATAATAAATATTTATAGTAATCGCCATCTGTCTTCCCCCTTAAATTTACTTGCCTTTTTACATTCCCAACTAAGGTTATTCAGCATTTTACTGTGTTTTTCTGTGTTCGAAATCACTATAATATAGCAATTCTGTTTTGTAAAGAAAAATAGAATTCTAAAATTTTTGGCACATTTTTGGCACAAATAAAACAAAACACCTATCAAATCAACATTTGAAAGGTGCTTTTTACGTTCCCGACTGGAATTGAACCAGCGACCTACCGCTTAGGAGGCGGTTGCTCTATCCTACTGAGCTACGAGAACAATCTGTTTTAATTTTAGAAGTCTTCACTACATCTGTCAATAGACAAAAAGAAAGTATCCCGCATAAACAATTATGCGAGATACTTTCTTTCAGTGAAACACGTCGTTCGTTTATCTATTATTTTTTTTGCCGCCGATCAAGAATCATTTTTCCTAAATAATAAAGTCCTGTCGCAATAGCTATATATTGCCCAATTTTATTATTGCGTGCAACTTTTTCTTGTTTCGTTTTCGCCATTGTCCCCATCACCTTTCTAAAATAATTCTTTTTACATTTTTATTATAGTAGGTTCTGTCATTTTTTGCGAATAAACACACTTTTAAAAATAATCTTCTAAAATTGGCATGCCTTTGACTAAACGTCGGCCTAAACGTTGAACTGTCGTTGCGTCTCCTTGCAAGCGTTCATAAAAAGATAACGTTTCTGCTGAACGATAGCCCAAGAATAGTTGCGTCCACGTTTGGATATCTGCTTTCAAAGCAGCAGTCCCTTCTTTTTCCACAGCACCTTTAGTCACTGTTGCTTTTCCTTGTTCGTCAATTGTGATTGTCCAAATGCCTTCATTCCATGGCCCATAGGAATCTTCAATCTCTAAAGAATACGTTTCTTTTTCTCCTGATTGAAATGGATACTTTTCCAGAAATGTTTGTAACTCAACGATTCGTGCCATCATGTAAGGTAAAATTTTTACAGAAGCTGCTGGCGTTGGCATTAAATCATTTAAATCTTTTCCAGCAAAACCATTAATCCAATGGAACGATTGAACGGAACCACTATGTGAGCCAATAAACCCAGCTAAAGCTTTAAAAGCTGTATTAGTTAAATAGTTCCATTCTACGATTTCAAAGGTGCCAGCAGCTATCCGATAAATCACATAGCCTTCTGCTTTCCCTTCTGACGAATAATAAATCGCTTGATTATTTGTTTTACTTGCACGATTCAGCGTATAATCCAGCCACCAAGTTTCACGGATCACACCACCAGAGTGCGCTCTTTGATTTTCAAGGTATACGTCTTTAATGACCTCTTTACCGTCAGCCCAAGAAACTCGTTTAATGGTACCTGGAACTCGTTTAACACGTGGCCAATCTTCCGTTTTAATTGTATACTCTGCTTGTTCAAATGTTTGTTCATAGCCATATTGACGATAAAATGGATATGAAAACGGTGCCAAGTAAGAAAGGGCAACCTTTTGTTTCGCTAAATCAGCCAACATTTCTTTCATAATAGCAGAGATGCCGCCTTCACCACGATATTCTGGATAAGAAGCCACATAGCCAATTCCAGCCATGGGATAGCGGACACCATGGAAATTCACTTGAAAAGGTGTCGCCATCACTTGACTTGTTAATTGCTCATCAATTAGGAAGCCATAGCTTTGCGTATGTGACAACAATTTTTCAAAACGTTCTTGGCGTTCCGCCGTGGGTTCCTGATTAAAAGCATAGATAACAAGATCAAACATCTCTTTCATTTCTTCTTTGCCCATTTTTTTGACTCTTTTAGTTGTCATTTTCTTTCCTCCTCGCACATTGTATCAATTCATTTTATCACAGAAACGATTCTCTTTCTAAAAGCCGTTATTTGCTGTCATTTCTTTGAACCAACGACCGCTTTTCTTAATGGTCCTTTTCGCATCATCATCTAAATCCACAGCGATGAAGCCATAACGATTTTTATAGGCATTGAGCCAAGACCAGTTATCCATACACGTCCACATATGATATCCTTGAACATTACTACCTTCTTGAATCGCTTGGTGCACCCATTTCAAGTGATCTTGCACGAATTCAATCCGATAATCATCTTCAATGACTCCTTGTTCATTGACAAAGCGTTCTTCTCCTTCTACGCCCATGCCATTTTCTGAAATGTAGCAGCGAATGTTGCCATAATTTTCTTTTAAATTCATTAATGTATCATAAATACCTTTTTCGTAGATTTCCCAGCCACGGTAAGGATTCATTTTTTTGCCAGGCATATCGTAGACATCATAAAAATCTTCTGGAAGTAAGCCTTCTGGTCGTGTTTCAACAGGTGTTTCTTTTGCTTTGGCACGACGTGGTTGATAGTAGTTTACTCCTAATAAGTCCACAGTATTTTCAGCAATTATTGCTAAATCTTCTGGCGTTGTTTCTGGCAATAAGTCATTTGCTTTCGCCCAAGCAACCATATCTTCTGGAAAATGACCTTTAACAGCCGGGTCTAAAAACGAACGGTTAAAGAAACCATCGACAAATTTAGCCGCATTTACATCGGCTTCGTTGTGCTCATCACGAGGATAAGTCGGCGTTAAGTTTAAAATAATGCCAATTTCACCTGATAAGTTCATAGAGTGATAGACGGCAATCGCTTTGGCACTAGCTAAAGCTTCATGATAGAGTACTTGAATCCCTTCTTTTAGATTCACTTTATCAGGATAATGCCAGCCATAGAGATAACCACCTTCAACTGGTACAATTGGTTCATTGTGCGTAAACCATTTTTTCACGCGATCGCCAAACAATTCAAAACAGGTTTTGGCAAAGTCAACATACAAATCAACTACTTCACGGCTTTCCCAACCGCCTTTTTCTTGAAGTACCATCGGCATATCAAAATGATACAAGTTCATAAAGGGCTCAATCCCGTGTTCTAATAAATCATCAATGACTTGATTATAAAAATCAACTGCTGTTTGATTGACTTTCCCTGTTGTAGGATCTGGAATTAAACGGCTCCATTGAATGGATGTTCGAAAAGAGTTATGTCCCGTTTCTTTCATTAACTGAATATCTTCTTGGTATTTTTTATAAAATTGTGAGGTCTTATCTGGACCGACTTGTTGAAAAAATTTTTCTGGCGCTTCTTGATACCAAAAATCCCAAATATTTTGACCTTTACCATCACCTTCAAAAACGCCTTCTGTTTGAGGACCGCTGGCTGCAGAACCCCACCAAAAATTTTCTGGAAATTGATATTTCATGTTATTTGCTCCTTTACGATTTAATCATTAAAAAAAGGATTGAACCCTCCGTAAGAGTCCGGACGATTCAATCCTTCGATTTTTTACTCGGCTGCTTCTGCGGCTGCTTCTTGTTTCAAGTATTGATCTGTTGCTACTTTTACGAAAGGCATGTAGATCAAAATAGAAATCAATAAGTTAACAGCTGCTAAAACTCCGCCGGCGATACTCTTCGTTGCTAAAAATCCGCCAATAATTGGTGGTGTTACCCAAGGTGGCATAAAGGTTGCAGCTGGTACTAAACCAGTTGCTGTCGCCACATACGCAACAGTTACAAGAACCATTGGGACTAAAATGAATGGGATAAACATAATTGGGTTTAAAACAATTGGTAAACCGAACATGACTGGTTCATTAATATTAAATAGTCCTGGTGCTAAACTTAAGTTTGTAATGACTTTGTATGGTTTGTTACGACGACCTACGATAAAGATAGCAATTAACAGACCTAATGTTGCCCCTGTTCCACCTAAGTTTACAAATGAATCAAAGAAAGGTTTGTTTACAATATAAGGAATTGCTTTACCTGCTTCTAAAGCTTTAATGTTCGCATCAATCGCTGGTACGTTGATTGTTTGCATTAATGGGTCAACCATGTTGGCACCATGTAAACCAAAGAACCATAAGAATGGTGTAATGAAAGCTAACAATAATGCTGATGGGTAGCTGTTTGCAAGTCCCATAAATGGTTGTTGAACTGCTTCATAGAATGAAATAACGATATTGTCAATTCCTAAAGCAAATAGAATTGATGTAATTAAACTAAATAAACTGATTGTAATCATTGCTGGTAATAATGCCGCAAATGATTTTGCTACTGCTGGTGGTACACCATCAGGCATTTTGATAACTAATTTAGGATTGCCAGATAAACGTTGGAATAGTTCTCCTGAAATAAGTGCAATAATCAAAGCAATAAATAATCCAGTTGCGCCCATGCCTTCTAAGCCGCCAACTGCGAAGAATGAAGCTACAGAAACTGTACCGGCTGCAATGCCGTCTTTTCCATAAGATTTAACTAAATTGTGTGCTACTAAAAAGGCTACTAAAACGGCAAAGATTGCGAATGTACCGTTCCAAATGTTACCACCAAAGCTTTTCCAAATTGGTGCATCGTTATACATCATTGGGAAAATTTTGTTTAAAAAGTCCTCATATCCTGGAATTGGAATATTATTAATTAATACCGCCAAAGCCCCTAAAATCATTAATGGCATCGTTACGACAAACGCGTCACGAATTGCTACCAAGTGCCGTTGCGCTGCGATTACTGACGCTTTCGGCATAAAGTGTTTCTCCATCCATTGAACAAATCCGTCCATTGTTATTCCTCCTAATTAACGCTTTCTCAAGCGCTTTTTTCTTATAAGACGCATTGACAACGAGATTACTCGTTATCAATACGGCGATAAAGATCGATAATTTCTTTTGCTAAATCTGTAAATGCAATCGCAGTCATTAAATGATCTTGACTGTGCACTGTTAACAATGTTACTTGCATGTTATTGCCTTTTGCTTCTTCTGTTAACATTCCTGTTTGCGAATGATGTGCATGTACAAGTGATTCTTCTGCATCTGCAATTTTTTTGTCTGCTAATTCAAAATCCCCCGATTTTGCTGCGGCAATCGCTTCCATTGCATCGCTTTTAGCATTTCCACCATACATGATTAAACCCATGATTGCTTCTAAGTTCTGTTGTCCGTCCATTACCTCTACCCCATTTTCTGCTCTAGTTTGATGATCTCATTAATGAAATTGCTTGATCTAAAACTTTTTCGCCATTCATCATGCCATAGTCCGCCATGTTAATGACATCTAAAGGAATCCCTTTTGGTTGTAATTTTTGTTCAAATTGCCCTTTCATGAAACGAACTTGTGGGCCTAATAATAAAACATTTACCTCTTTATTTTCCAAGTTTGTATCTGCTTCAGAAGCCGATACTGCAAAGATGTCTGCTTCCATGCCACGATCTTCTGCTGCTTTTTGCATTTTTGTTACTAATAAACTTGTGCTCATTCCTGCGGAACAAACTAACATAATTGTTTTTTTTGCCATTTTCCTTCATCTCCTAAATTCTCTTTGTTTTGCTTTACACCTTTATATAAGCAAGAAGCGTGCCAAGTTTTAACATATTAAAAACCTTGATATGACAACATTTCTTGATATAGAAAGCGTGTACACACTAAAAATAAAACGATTACACACAGCTTTTTTGTGTGCGTTTCCAAAATAATAGGGCAACAAAAGAAAGTGAGCGATAAGTCGAAACGACTCATCGCTCACTTTCTAAAGCTGAAGAGAATCAACTGGACAAAAGCCGCTTTTTCCCTTTAAGCAGTTTCCATCATTTTAAGCATTTTATAAAACTGTTTCTTTTTAAAATAACTTAAAAAGATACCTAATACTGCATCATTCAGTTTTTGTAACGCCCCATAAGAAACCATTGTTTCTGTATAACGCAGTTCACAGCTTTTTTCATCAATTGGCTGGAGCTCATACCGCACCGAGAAATCATTTTTAGTTGTGGATGTTCGAAATTGATAGGTCTTATTTTCTACAGCTTCTTCAATAACTATTTTCGCGCGACTATTTTTACTATATTCTTTGATATATTCAAACTTACGCAACTGCTTTCTTGTAAGAGTTTTGCCTGTTTGCTTACGGATATCAAAAATAACAGAATTCATTAATTGCGTGTAAAATTCATCTGCTGAAATAGTTAATGTTTTCGTAATTTCCATTACCGTTTCACCTCATCCTTTGTCGCCTCTTCTTCAGCAACTTTTTTTCCTTTAAAAAACAGGTAACCACCAAGTCCAATGAAAAAAATCCCCGTTGTCAGACTTAATAAATCATAGTTTAAGGAGCTGGGATTCAACGAATACAAAACAATCAAGAAGCCAATACTACATAAAAATAATCCATTTCTAATCATTTTCATCCATCCTATCTTTTTAGACTACCGTTGCTTGGAAATATAAAACGCCACCCCAAGGTTGTTCCTTAATCAGCTGTTTTGCAACTTGTGCAGCAGTTTCAGGGTCTCCTTCAACTTCAAAAAATAACTTAATACCATTCTTTTCTTTAAAAGTAAATGTTTCATTTTCCCCTTGATATGCCTCTAGTAAAGTAATAATTTCCTCTTGCTTCATTGCACTTGCAATCGAAATCATGCCGCTCGCTCCTTTCTATACAAGTAATTGCTGTTTTTATTTCCTATTGCTCACTTTCGCCTAATGCAGGATCCATTTTGTTAGCAGCGATAACAAACGGTGTCCAAATCAAGAAAGTGACTACCATACATACCAACGCTACGATTGGTGCGCGCCAGTCAGCACCTGTCGCTAAGAAAGATAATAGCAACGGCGGTGTCACCCATGCGACTTGTTGAGAAACTGGGGCGACTAGCCCAAGATACGTTGCAACCCAGCCAATTGTAGTAGCAACTAATGGCGCAATTACAAATGGAATAAACATAATTGGATTCAGAACAACTGGTAAACCAAACATAATCGGTTCATTGATATTAAAGATCCCAGGTCCTAATGATAATTTACCGACTGTTAAATAATCTGCTCGTTTGGAGAATAACAAGATTGCAATAATTAGGACAATTGTACCGCCTGAACCACCAAACCAAGCAAAAGCATCAAACGAACCACGGACCCACATGTAGGCTTTACCGTCGTCAATAGCGGCTAAAACCGCAGCTGTTCCTGTTTTTCCTTCATAACCTTTTTGGAAAATATCAATATTGATTAATTGTGCTTGTCCCCAAATTCCTTCAAGAACTGGTGCCAAAACGTTTGGCCCATGAATACCAAAGAACCAGAAAATTTGAACAAAAACTGTTACGATTAACACAGCACCTAGTCCTTGTGATAACCCAAGGAACGGTTCCGCGATATATTTTTGAATTAAGTCAATTAATAATTGACCGCCTGAAAGTTTTGACACCGTAAAGTTAATAATTGCTACGACATACAATGCGATTGTTGCTGGTAAAATTGCCGCAAACGCTTTTGAAACTGCTGGTGGTACAGAATCAGGCATTTTTATTGTTAAATCCGCTTGCATTAATTTACAAAAAATAATGGTTGATAAAGCGCCCATAATCATCACTGTAAAGAAAGCGTTACCATTTAGATGGTTGAGATTTAACCAACCCCATGGATTGACAGTCAATTGATTATTAGCAATTGACGCACCAATTTCTGCCCCATTAATTGCGTTGGCAATCTTTTCTGGCACTTTCACAGCTAATTCAGCTGTGTTATTTGGTGCAAAAGCAACACCTGAAATTAAGGTAGCTAAACTGACAATCCCACCAGCTAGCTCATTCACATTGTATGCTTTCGCTAAGTTATAGCCCCAAGAAAAAGCGAAAATCAAACCAGCGATAGCCAATGTACCATTCCAAACAAAACCATTAATCCCAATGATGACATTCAATACTGCAAAAATACCTTTGTCTGCTTCCAAACTTGCCGCATAAGTTGAGACAAACTCTTGGGGAAGATCTCGAATAATTGCGTTAATCATTACGGCGACTGATCCAGCCATTGTCGCAGGTAATGTACCAATAAAAGCATCCCTTAGTGCCACCAGATGTTTCTGTGCACCAATTTTTGCGGCAGTTGGTAAGATATATTTTTCCATCCATGCCATTAATCCGTTCATTTTTATTCCTCCTGTATCCATTTATATTTATTAAAAAGGCAGTAGCCTCATTAAACGAATGAATCGAGCGTACAAAACAAAACCTTTGGTAACATGCACTATCCTTATTTGCTATTCACTTTTCCTAAACGTTTTAATTCCTTATCCCATTAATGAGATTGCTTGATCTAAAACTTTTTCGCCATTCATCATGCCATAATCTGCCATGTTAATTACATCTAAAGGAATCCCTTTTGGTTGTAATTTTTGTTCAAATTGCCCTTTCATGAAACGAACTTGTGGGCCTAATAATAAAACATTTACCTCTTTATTTTCCAAGTTTGTATCTGCTTCAGAAGCCGATACTGCAAAGATGTCTGCTTCCATGCCACGATCTTCTGCTGCTTTTTGCATTTTTGTTACTAATAAACTCGTGCTCATTCCTGCGGAACAAACTAACATAATTGTTTTTTTTGCCATTTTTTCTTCATCTCCTTAAAAGTTATGACGTTATACACTTTATTTATAGCAATAATTGTGCCAAGTTTTTTCCTCATTAAAATACTGATATAACAGCTTTTGTCATCGAAAAAAGCGTGCACACACTAAAAGAAAACGCTTACACACATGAAATTGTGTGTAACTTACAAAAAGAAAACATCAAGAAAAAAGAGAGCGTTTTCTCATTTCTTGATGTTTTTTTATTTATTATTGTTTACTTTTAATTTCATTTTCTAAAAACATTTGGGTAACATGCGCAACTTCCGCTTCTGGAATCGTCACACGATACGCCCATTCAATTAACATAAAATTCGTGCGTACGACATCGATTTCTAAACGATGTGTTTTAACATATTCCGCTAAGTTTGGAAAAGTTCTTGCTTCTTCTCCTTTAATTAAAGCATCTACCAGAAAAGCCAAATGAATCATGATTCCGGCATCCACCCCTGGTTCAACAATAATATGCATGTCTGTTTGTATTTGATGAACTGTTTTTTGTAACATGAGAATTAATTTTTGTAAGGAGTCCACAGAAGTAATGACGCCACTTAGTGAATGAACAATTGTATCAATCGCCACTTCATCACTAGCAATCCGTTTCAATACATTTAATTTTTCATCATCAAAAATATCATAGACGGAAAAGAAAGGAATATTTTGATATTCAACATCCACAGTTCCCGCAATGGCCTTAATTTCATATTCTTCCATCAAATTGTCGATATGCTTTTTAAACGTTTCTCGTTCAATAAATTGCATTTGAATCAGTTCCACTTTTGTTTCATCAATAACGGGTAAGATTCGTTGGTATAGTTTTGCGGCAACCCCTTCTCCAGTAAAGCATGTCACGATTACTGCTTTTTTAACGTTTTGACGTTTTTGCAGACTAGAACGAAATTGTTCTCTCACAACGCTTTCAAAAGAAAGTTGAATATTTTGGTAAATGTCCTCTAAACTTCGTCCCACGCTTGCCATTCGAATAGCTTCTAAGACAATCATTGTGCTCGTCATTGTAATCGCCTTTGTTCGGATACCTGTTTCTTCAAACAACATATTTCCAAACGAATTTAATGAACCCATATCCGTCAGTAATAAAATCCCATTATTTAACGATTCTTTTTGCGTAATTACTTGGTTTCGTAATTGTTCATACATTGTTTGAACTTCCATCGTTAACGGCATATTCATCGCTGTTCCGATTGACGTTCCTAAAAGTTCTTGGGCGGTTTTCAACATACTTGAGGCAGTAGAATCCCCATGCATTAAGACGAACACACCAACATTATTTTCTGGAGTTCTTTCTTCTTTACCGACATTAATAGATAAAAACATACTAATAAAGCCAATTTCATCGAAAGGAATCTCTATGTTGTTCTCTTCTTCAATAATAGAAGATAAATCTAAGGCTACTTGAAATTCTTTTTTCATATTTTTACGGACATTATTTAAATCAGGATGGACAATCACGTGACCTTCTTTGACACGTTCAATCGTACTTTGTAAATGAAGCGCAAAGGCAAAGCGTGCTGTTTCGTTGTACGTGTGTTCCAAACGCTCTTCTGCGATATCATAAAGACGATTCGTTAAGTCCCAAATAGCTTCTGGTAATAACTCCTTATGTAAAGAATGTTGGGTTAATTCTTCGACATAATTTTTAAAATACGCATTCATATCTTTGGAAATCAATTCTTCCAAATCAACATTTTCTAAGTCAGCTTCGGACAAGTCAGCGACTTTTTCTTCGATTTCATTGTAAACTTGCATGTCTCTAGCTGGATCTTGCGACCAAACAATTTTGTTGGTGCCTGGCTGGAAAGATAAATAATTACTTTTACTATCGACAAATTGATCCAAGCGCTCAGGTACTTCTTTAATTTTTAATAATCCTTTTTGGACAGGTAACGACAAATCCCGTTTACGGATAACCAAATGTTCTAAATTGTGCGTCCGATAATAAAGGAATGACTTAGCACAAACTAATTTTAAGTCCCGCTTCACCTGACCAATATTTCCTTCTGCATCGTATAACATGAACGCCAAAACTGCTTCGCGTTCAATATCAATTTGTTGGCCCAAACGTGTTGCCTCTTGCTGAATAAATAACGAAATGATGGCATAACGCTCATCTAGCGTCCGTGCATCTAAAGATGGTAATGTAATCGACATCGGAATCCGCCGATTAAAAGTGGTTAAAAAGTTTTCTGAGGATTCCGTTGTCGCACCAATAATTTGAACAGAGGCTTCATAGGTTTGGCCACTTTCTCCTAATGGACGGTACACGCCTTTATCAATAAACGTAAAGAGCATTTCTTGACCTTCTGGCGGTAAACGATGAATTTCATCTAAAAAGAGAATCCCGCCATCTGCTTTTGCCATTAAGCCTGGACTATCTTCATTCGCACCAGTATAGGCGCCTTTTTTTACGCCAAAGATATGACCAAATAATAATTGTGGGTTTTGTGCATAATCAGCACAATTAAAAGAGACAAAAGGGGCATCTTCATCTAAGGTTTTTGAATCAATTGCAAAACGGTACATACATTCAGCAAAAAGAGATTTCCCTGTTCCTGTTTTCCCAAAAATAATCGTATGCAAACCTCTTGGTGGATATAAAATAGCCGCCTTGGCCTGCTGAATACTCACTTTTAAAGAATCATTGGCACCTACTAATGTGTCAAAACTAACAGAGGTGGACTCATCTACATGGACTTGTTCTCCTTCATTGATTGTTGGCACTGAATAGATAACAGGACGTCCAGTACTTCTAGTAATTTTCTTTTCTTTGAATAATTCATTTAAATAACGGCTGGCATTACTGCGATCAATCATTAACTGTTCTGCTACCGCTCCTGCCGTTAAGCCAGTTTCATTTTTTTGAAGTAACGCTAAGATTTCTTCCTTCCGAGATTTCATGGAATCCTCCTCGATACAACGTTCTGCTTGAAGCTCGTAAAGCGTTATTTCTTCGCTTTACGAGCTCCTTTATTTTTCGTGTTTTTCTTTTTGTTTTTCTTCTTTTTGCGTGTTTCTTGTGGTTCTTTGACAACAGAATTTACTGTTTCTGGTTTTCTTTCTTTCGTACTCTTTTTTTCTGAAGACGTATCTTTGACTACGTTCTTTTTTTCTAGTTCATCTTTGGCTTTTGGCTGCTCATGAAGTGCACCATCATATAAAAAGATTTCCTGATAAGGAATGGCCAATTGTTTCATCAAACGTTGATAATCCCTTTTGGTGCCATCGTTGATAAACGTAATCACTGCCCCTTGTGCACCCATCCGGCCAACGCGACCAGAACGATGAATATAGCTCTCTTCGGTTAAAGGAACATCTACGTTTACGACGTAAGGGACCCCAGTGAAATCTAAGCCCCGTGCCGCAATATCCGTGGTTAATAACAACTTCACTCGTTCTGCTTTAAATTGATCGATCGCCAATTTACGCAACTGTTTACTTTGATCTGAAGCCAGACCAATAGCCGGAACATTCTCATAAACTAATTTTTCTTCTGCTGCACCTAAATCAGCAACTTGATTGAAAAAGACCATGCTTCTGAATGCTTCTGTATGGGCCAAACGACGTAAGTAATCAGCTTTTTTTCTTGGTGCTAACCGAATAAAGTAGTGGGCGACTTGACCTGCTGAAGTATCTTCTTCCGTCACATCAATCACCTGTAATTTTTGACTTAAAGATTGCGCTTGATTCACGACACGATCAGCAGTCGCTGAATAAAAGACAAGTTGGTATTCGGTTGGTGTGTGTGTCAAAATTTGTTTGGTTAAACTTAGCTCTTCCTCTTGGAAAAGTTGATCAACTTCATCCATTACAATTGTTTTTAACAACTGAGCTTTGACTTTTTTGTTCTTCATTAACTCTAAAATCCGACCTGGCGTTCCGATTAACACTTCGGGACGTTTTTTTAACTTGTCAATCTGGCGTGAAACATTTGCCCCGCCGATTAACGTTTGAACCGTTAATTGAAGTGGCTTAGCCCAAGTCCGAGCAACTTCAGCAATTTGCATAGCTAATTCTTGAGACGGAGCAATAATCAACAATTGATTTCCCTGTCCTTTTTCAACAGTTAAGAGTAAAGGCAGCATGTAAGCAAGTGTTTTTCCAGTTCCTGTCGGCGAAATTCCTAAAACATTTTCTCCTTCGCGAAGGGGCGTAAAACTTTTTTCTTGAATTGTTGATGGTTCGTTAAAGCCAGAAGCTTGCCACTGTTCTTGCCAAGCCTCTGGAAGTTGTTCTAAAAATCTCATATTGTTCCTTTCCTATCGCTTAATTCTTATTTATCAGCATCAAAAATAATGCCGGCACTATGACGTAAATCAGTGACTACTTTATTGACATTTCGAGCAAGCTCAACCCATTCTTCATACTTGGTGCCCCAATACTTATCTGTTGGGTTATTTAAAACTGCTGCAAAATCACGGGCTTCTTCAATCATTGGATTATCGGCTACTTGAATATCTAAGACATCACGTTCTTCATGTGCGCGATCATGGTACTCAGCCGAAGAAATAGCATTGACACTATCTAAAATCAAGGTCCCGTTTTCAAAGTAAATTTCGGATGGCGCAAAAGAATCACTAATTTTCCCAGTGTTTAACGTCACGTCAAACTGATCATATCGTAAAATAATTGTTCCTAAGCCATCGACACCTGTCGCAATTTTACTAGCAAAATAATGGCTTTCGTTTGGTACGCCAAACCAGCCCAAGGCTGCATAAACTAAATAAACGCCTAAATCTGCTAAGGCTCCCCCAGAAAAATGAGGAGAAAAAATATTTGGCTCTTTGCCTTCTAATACTTGATCATAGCGAGAAGAATATTTCATATACGTAAAATTCGCACCTAAAATTTGGTTTTTTAATGGCAATAATTCAGCAATTTTTTGGAAACTTTGCTCATGAATATTACGGGCCGCTTCAAAGAAATACACACGATTTTTATTCGCTAATTCAATAATTTCTGCCATCTCATCAGGCGTTGAAAAAGCTGGTTTTTCAACAATTACATTTTTTTTCGCTAAAATTGCTTGTTTCGCTTGTTCAAAATGTAATGAATTTGGTGAGGCAATATAAACCGTATCCATATGTGCAATACCAAAAAACGTCTCTAAATCAATTGCATATTCCACATCCCCATAGCGAGAACCAAATTCTTGTGCCGTTGCTAGTTTCCGAGAATAAACAGCCGTTAAATCGTACGCACCCGTTTCTAAAGCTGCTGAAACAAATTGATGACTAATCCAATTGGTACCAATTACGCCTAAATGTATCATAATCAAAAACCTCCATTTTTTGTTTATTTACTCTCTTTATAATAGTAATCTCTCGTACAAAAGTCACGTAATTACCCTGCCTTAAAACGCTAGGAGTTCTTCAAGTTATTTATTAGGATCATCAAATGCCTGTAATAAATCAAAGGTTACCTGTGACTTAAGTTCAATCGTTGCTGGTGTTACGTGGCAATTGTAAGCAAGGACTTGCACACCTTGATCAATTGCAGCACCCAGATTTTCAGCAAAGGCAGGTTGCATCTCTTGGTGAATCGTTGCTTGCTTAATTTCTTCAAATTGGACCACAAACAAAACGTAACAGCGGTAACCCGCTTTAGTTGCAGCCATTAGTTCAGTGACATGCTTCAAGCCACGAAGTGTTGGCGCGTCAGGAAAAGCACCGATGCCTTTATTTTCTAAAGTCATGCCTTTCACTTCGACAAAAGCTTGTTCGTCTGCATCCGTTTCCACTAGAAAATCAAATTTTGAATGTGCAAATCGTTGCTCACGTTTAACAGTTTGGATCGTACCAACTAAACCAGGAAGCACAATTTGACCATTTTTTAACGCTTCATTGACTAATGTATTCGGTACTTGGCTATCAATATTAATCCAAAAAGAACCTTTTTTTACTGCAATCAAATCGTAATCTGTTTTTCTTTTAGGCGATGGTTGATAACTAAGCGCCACAATAGCACCTGGTAAAAAAACTTCTTTCCCTCTGCCAGTATTTTTGACATGTGTGATTACTTCTTCATTCGTTTCCATTAAACGACAGTGTGCAATAAACCGATTGGGTCGTTCGATAAAATAAGCAAGTTGGACATTCGGGTACTTCATACACAGACTTCCTTTCTTACACACTATACCATAAAAAAACAAGGAAAAGTATAGACCAAAACCAACAATTTTACTATCTTGTGTCAATCATTAAATATTTGTCAATTCTCAGCGATTTAGTCGAATATTTTAGACAAGTTCTATATAATAAAGGTAACGAAGACGAATAAATGAAAATGAAGGTTAGGAGGAATTTCTTTGAAAAAACATTGGACTTTCTTGGTTGGTGCATCTTTACTTACTGGATTAGCAGGCTCTATCCTCTGGAAAAAAAATAAACAGCTCCCTTCCCCACAGGAGCTTCAACACAACTATACCGGGCATTGGTGGTTTGTGGACGTGAAGAAAGCCACGCAACACACCTTAGAAATCACCTCATCTTTCAATGTTTTCATTGATGGCAAACAAACGCATGCCTTGCTTGTTGAATTAACCCCTAAACGCTTAGTTATCTTAGACAAGTTAGGTTACCATTTAATCATTCAATGTGAAAATGGTGTCCCTGCGACGCTTTACGATGAAGCCGACGACGAAACCTACACACTAGAACGGGCCATTTACAATTAATAAATCACCCACGACACATAAAATGAAGTATGTGCGATGGGTGATTTATTTTTTACATCCCTTGCAAAAGCATTCAGAAAGTTTTCTTACAACTTGAATATTATTAAATAGTCAAATGCGCCTTTTTCTGATAAACTTAGGATGATGTTTTTTTGAAAGGATGAGCCCCTATGACACCAAATCGCGAAGACTATTTAAAATTAATTTTTGAATTAGGTGGCGACGAAGTTAAAGTGAATAATAAACAAATTGTTTCTGGACTCGATGTTTCGGCAGCTTCGGTTAGTGAGATGATTTCAAAGTTAGTAAAAGAAGATTTGGTTGAGCATTCTCCTTATCAAGGGGTACAATTAACTGAAAAAGGCTTAAAAAAAGCGAGTACGTTAATTCGCAAACACCGAATCTGGGAAGTCTTTTTAGTAGAGCACTTAAATTACACTTGGAATGATGTGCACGAAGAGGCAGAAGTTTTAGAACATGTTACTTCACAGACGCTTGTGAACCGTTTAGCGGATTATTTAAATCATCCAGAATTTTGTCCACACGGTGGTGTTATTCCCGAAGATAATCAACCCATTCATGAGGAGAAACGCCAAACGTTAACAGACTACCCTGTTGGCACAAAAGTTCGGATTGCACGTGTCTTAGACGAAAAAGAATTACTGGATTATTTAGTTTCCATTGATTTAAATATTCAAGAAGAATATACGATTAAAGAAATTGCTGCATATGAAGGACCGATCACCATTTATAATGAAAACAAAGAATTATCCGTCAGCTTTAAAGCAGCAAACACAATTTTTGTTGAGCCGTTGATTAGAGAAAGTGAGGAAAACTAATGAATGAAAAAGTAGCATTATTTACTATTTTCGGGGGGACAGGTGATCTTGCCAAACGTAAATTGTATCCTTCCCTGTTCCGCTTATATAAAAAAGGATTATTAGCTGAGCGTTTTGCGGTGATTGGTACCGCACGTCGGGAATGGACAGACGAATACTATCGTGAAATCGTCCGTGAAACCATTCAAGACTTAAATCCCACGGCCGAAGAGGCAACTGAATTTTCTAGTCATTTCTATTACCAATCACATAATGTGAATGATACGGAACATTATAATACCTTAAAAGAATTATCTGATCGCCTAAATGAACAATACCACTTAGAAGGCAATCATGTTTACTATTTAGCTATGGCCCCTCAATTCTTTGGAACCATTGTTAATCACTTGAAATCACAACATATTATTTCGGAAGAAGGCTTTGATCGTCTAATTATCGAAAAGCCATTTGGTTCTGATTATGAATCTGCCTACGAATTAAATGAAGAAATTCGTGCTGCATTTCCTGAACAAGATATTTTCCGAATTGACCATTACTTAGGCAAAGAAATGATCCAAAATATTTCAGCCATTCGTTTTGCCAATAATATTTTTGAATCACAATGGAACAATCGTTACATTGATAATGTCCAAATCACCTTCGCTGAAAGCTTAGGTGTCGAGGATCGTGGCGGCTATTATGACCACAGTGGCGCACTAAAAGATATGGTTCAAAATCATATTTTACAAGTCGTTGCATTGCTTTCTATGGAGCCTCCTGTTGCCTTTTCTGAAAAAGAAATTCGGACTGAAAAAGTAAAAGCTTTACGTGCCATCCGCCTTTATTCTGAAGAAGAAGCCCTTCAAAATTTCGTGCGTGGACAATACGGCGAAGGTCAGCTAGCTGATCAAACATTCGCAGCCTATCGTGATGAACCAAATGTGGCAGAAACTTCATCCACTGAAACTTTTGTTGCTGGTAAATTTTTAATTGATAATTTCCGTTGGTCTGGCGTCCCTTTCTATGTTCGCACAGGTAAACGATTAACTGAAAAAGGCACACGTATTAACATCGTCTTTAAACAAGTACCTATTAATGTCTTCAAAGATGATACGTGTGAAGAATGCGATAAAACCGATTTACCACCGAATGTTTTAACTATCTATATCCAACCAACTGAAGGATTTTCATTAACCTTAAATGGAAAAGAAATCGGTCAAGGGTTCAATACAACTCCAGTGAAACTTGATTTCCGTCAAAGTGCTGAAATGACTGAAAATAGTCCAGAAGCATACGAAAAACTTCTATTAGACTGCCTAAATGGCGATAGTACAAACTTCTCTCATTGGGACGAAGTTGCCCAATCTTGGCGCATTGTTGACATTATTCGACATGCTTGGGATAAAACAGACGTTTCTTTCCCTAATTATGCCGCTGGCACAATGGGCCCGCAAGCTGCCTTCGACTTATTAGAAAAAGATGGCTTTACTTGGGAATGGCAACCAGATAACTGGTACCGTGACCGCGGTCAACTTGATCAATAAATAAGCCAAAAAAGATCCGCTAGTTAACAACTAGCGGATCTTTTTCCTTGTTTATGACTTTAGTCAGTTGAAATCTCTAAAGAGATTTCGACAAAAAAACCACGCGTACTGCGCGTGGAGGCCA
>OKDB01000048.1_pt1 | contig 32832 bp, 30 predicted proteins | sample 1614451 | NCBI WGS metagenome assembly OKDB01 (sample SAMN04436939, study PRJEB24849) | human gut metagenome | biome: human gut; feature: NICU; material: stool | host: Homo sapiens | place: USA: Saint Louis, MO | collected 2009-11-08 | reverse complement strand
ATAAAAAATAATTAGAGTTATTACATAAGCATAAGCTATTGCAACACTTCTTTAAAAACATAAAAATTATTGCCTCTTCTGTAGGTCTCTTAACTAAATTTTTTTGTACGCTACTAGTTACTTTTTTCTTTATCTTTAGATTTCGCTAAATAAAAATTTTTCCGCTCTGCTTTATTTTGCAACCCATCAATTGGTTCAAAGAAAATACTAAAAAACGCTTGGCACAAGCCAAGCGTTTTGATTCTCTCTTTACATCGAACCTTTAAAAACATCTTTATTCTTAGCAAAATAATCAACACCAGAGTAAATGGTGAAAATCAAGCAGGCATATAGCATGATTTGATCTAGTGGTAGATGGAGTGCTGAAAATGGAATGTTGTTAATGAATAGTAAAATAATTGCAACCATTTGGGTAGCTGTTTTTACTTTTCCCGGCCAAGCTGCTGCCATTACTTCGCCATGTTCGACTAATAACAACCGTAAACCAGTTACTGCCAATTCACGACAAACAATAATTGCTACAATCCAAGCAGGTACTTTGCCTTGACCAACTAAGACGATAAAAGCGGTCATCACTAGCATTTTGTCCGCTAATGGGTCCGCAAATTTTCCGAAGTTCGTCACCAAGCCTTGTGCACGGGCAATTTTGCCATCCAACCAGTCTGTAAAACTAGCAACTGCAAAAATAATCGCGCCCACTAATTGGGTAACGGCTAACGTTGTGTCGCCAAAACTAATCGTTCCCCAGTCCATCGGCACCGACACAATAATAATAAAAATCGGAATCATAAATATTCTTAAAACTGTTAATTTATTTGGTAAATTCACTTCAATTGCCCCTTCCTTCTCCTGTTCTATTTTACGTTATCTTGCTGGCAGTGTCACGAAAAAAAGAAAAGAATCTGGAATAATTGCCGTTTGACCGTTTATTCAGAAATATTCTTGCCTTTTTTTAGAAAGAGCTGGTAATAGCCTAAACTTAAATTAATCATTCCAATCAATGTGATACTGTCTAAAAATTTAGAACCATAGATAAAGTAGAAATACAGTTGTAAGCCAACAATCAAGAAGCCCATGACCAACAGAGCGATTGAAAATATGGTGATAAGATTAAATTTTTTATTAACTATTTTAAGCATTGATAACCCCTTCTCTCTTGAATTATTATTGTCGTCTTTTTAACCATTCGCTGTTAATTATAAAAGAAAAGAATCTGGAATAATTGCCGTTTGACAGTTTATCCAGATTCTTCTTACACCATTTCTAACGATACGTAATCCCTAATGTAACATCCTTACGAATTAAAACTGGCGTTTTTTCCAGTGTTAAATCGGCGCCATCGACTTGAATGGCGACGTTATTTGAGGCGCCTAGAATCAGTGTTGCATTGGCGGCATTCGCAGGTAAAGCTGTTGTTTGGGTCTCTCCTGCTTGCAGGGTGTGTTGGTACGTATAGTTGCCATCGACCATCACGCCAATCCAGCAAGAGCCTTCAGTGCCTTTAAAGGTAATGTTGATTGGACTATTCGCATCTTTAACCGTTGCAGTCACTTGATTGTTAGCATCGCTCACCACAGCCACAGCTGTTTTCTTCTCTGGTTCGCTTGAAGAAGACGGCGGTGTACTACTTTGTGTGCTACTTTCTGGGGCTTGACTTGATTCTTTGGGTTTTTCCACACTGGCACTAGTTGCCGGTGTTTGAATAATCGGTTCGGCTTTTTGATCTTGCCACATAATGTACAGCACTACGACCGCAATGGCTAAACCAATTAACGAAAAGGCAATGGCTGGTAAGTTCCGCAGTAACCAACTGGATTGCTTTTCTTCGTCATGCAATTGCTTACGTGATCCTTCAAGCTCTTCATACACTGGCTTGGGTTCTTCGACAATTGCTGGTTCTTTGCCATCATAGATATCTACCAATTGATTGCCATCTAAGCCGACCGCACTTGCATATTGGCGGATAAACGCCCGCACATAAAAGGTGCCTGGTAAGGACTCAAAATCGTTTTGTTCAATAATTTCTAAATATCTTTTTTGAATTTTTGTCATTTGTTGCAGTTCATCAATTGAGATGTTCTTCTGCAATCTTGCTTCTTTTAGTGTTTCTCCAATATTTACGCTGGCCACTCGTCCATCTTCTCCAGTCTATTTTGTTAATTTATCGATTGTCTCATCAGTCTTTTTCAATTGCCAAGGAAAACATTCCCGTCCTTTAAGAATACCACAAAAGAAGCCAACTGAGGATAACAAAATTGAAAGATTTCAAAGATTTTTCTTTTTCTTAAACAGTTGGTTTATTGCTCGGTTTCTCCTTTAGGATACATGTAGAAACGGCTCAATCCTTCTTCACGAATCAAGGTCTCTGCTACTTGGCGGACGTCGGCTAATTGAATACTTTCAATGACTTCAATCTTATCAAACAGCGTGGTTTCCCCAAACAATGATTGTGAAAATTGGTTAGCAATATACTCTAAAGAGTTTAAGGATTGGAAATATTTACCAATCATTTTTTTCTTCAATAAGGACAAATTTTCTTCCGTTAATTCTGGACTTGTTGTGGCAGATAATAAAATAGCTTCAATTCGTTCTGCTAAAACTTCTGGTTGCTCACTATCGCCGCCAATATCCGCAAAATGGAAACTGCGATCTAAATTAAAGTCATAACTAAAACTATCATCTAACAAGCCTTCATCATAAAGAGCTAAATAGTTTTGAGAGGTATTACCAAACAATAATTGTAACAACAAGTTCACGGTGACTTGATATTTCATTAAGTCACGACCCGTTGTTGGCACTTCATCTAAGCCTTTCAAGCCAACAAGCACTTTTGCCCGTGTGACTGCCATTTCAATGGCGCTCTCTTTGACAATGTCAGCAGCTGTTTCTTCAGGAAAATGCCGACGAATAGGTTGGGCGGCAGGAAACTCTTTCGCCGCTTGGTTTTCACGAATGAACGCCATTAACGCTTCAGGGTCCATTTTCCCTACCACGAATAAGGTCATATTACTTGGATGGTAAAACGTATTGTAACATGTATACAAATCCTCTGCGGTAATCTCCGCAATACTTGCCACTGTACCGGCAATATCAATATGCAATGGATGCTTCGGATAAAGGTTGCCTAAAATACCAAAGAACAAGCGCCAGTTAGGATCATCTAAATACATTTGAATTTCTTGTCCGATGATGCCTTTTTCTTTTTCGACCGTTTCCTTCGTAAAATACGGCGATTGCACAAAATCAAGCAACGTTTCTAGATTTTGTGTCACTTGATCCGTCGTTGAAAACAAATAACTCGTTTTCGTAAAACTGGTAAAGGCATTCGCTGAAGCCCCTTGTTGCCCAAATTTTTGGAAGACATCGCCATCTTCTTTTTCAAACATTTTATGTTCTAAAAAGTGGGCGATTCCGTCAGGTACTTCAATCATTTCCTCTTGACCAATTGGCACGAACGTATTGTCGATGGAACCATAATCGGTCGTAAACAAGCCATACGTTTTTTGGAAATCATTTTTCGGTAATAGGTAAACCTTTAAACCATTTTCCAGTGTTTCTGTATACAATGTTTCTTTAATTTGTGCATAGTCTTTTTTAATCATTTTCCGTTTCTCCTTCCAAAAAGAAGATCGCTTGAAGTTCCAAGCGTTTGGCTACTTCTTGGATTTCTGGAATAGTCACGGCATTGATCCGCGCAATCCATTCCTCCGCCGTCAGCATCGTCTGTGGCATTAATTCGTTCAAGTATTCTTTTTCCAGCCACGCGCCTGCATTATCTAACGCTAAGATATACTGATTTTTTAGCATTGCTTTCGTTTGTTCAATTTCTAATTCGCTAATCTTACCTAAGCGAATATTTTCCAATTCTGTCGAAATCAAACGCAAGACCTGATTCCGATTTTTGCCATCGATTCCTGTTTGAACCGTCATGAAGCCACGGAAAGTGTCGATACTACTAGAAGCATAATACGCTAAATGTTCTTTTTCACGGACATTCATAAATAATTTAGAATGCGGGAAACCGCCAAAAATCCCATTAAACACTTGCAACGCAAAATAATAGCTATCGCCATAATAAATATCCGTGTTGTAAGCCAAGTTTAATTTCGATTGGGCTAACACCTCACGCTCGGTCCGCTCTTCAATCACGTTGCGAATTGGTTGATTGTAGAAAATCGCGGCTTTGCCTTCTTCACGAGGCGTAAACGGTAATTGCTTGAATAACGGCACTAGCTCCGCCTCATTGACATCGCCTAAAACAAAAATATCCACTTGATCTTCCGCCAGCATTTTTTGATAATACGCTGCTAATGACGCCGCTGTTTCCTCAGCTAACGCCGCAACGGTCCCGAAACTAGGGATTTTTTGATCCTCCGATTGATTGAAATAGACACTTTGAAGCGCCAAAGAGGCATAGGTTTGCTTATCCTCCACAATACTTTCCAAGTACGCTTTCAAATTCTCTTTCTCCCGTTGGAAGGTTTCCGCCTCAAATTGACCTGCTTGAATATTGGGGGCAAAAATAATTTCCTTCAAAAAGTCCACCGCTTCGGCGAGAACCTGACTATCCTGTAAATAATGATCATTGACAATGTTCATAGAAATATTAAACCAATGTTGATTGCCTTTTTTGGAAACGCCAATCCCGAAGCTGGCGCCGTAAAGTTCCGCCAAACGCTCACTTAATTTGACTTGATTCGGGTAATTCAAGCTGTTGGTTTCCATCAAACTGGACAACAGCGTTCTTTTTGTAATGGTTTCATGATTTAATCGTGTATTAAAGCGGACTAAAAGACGCACCGTTTTATATTTTTCTGTAGGAATGACGTGTAAATTCACGCCTTTAACTAATTGAACAGACATTGCCGCATCGCTCCTTCATTTGCTTCATCTTACCTAAAGAATGCTGTGAAATATATGTATCGCGTAAATTCTAAAGCATTTTTTAATGTTTTTTCCAATAGCTCCATTATAACACAGCTTCAGGTGCTTTCTGAATGATAAGAGTTTTTCAGTTCAAATTTTCAAGAAGATTCGGTATACTGTTTTTAAAGTGAGGAGGGAAAAAAGAATGATTAAAGAATTTAAAGAGTTTATCATGCGCGGGAGTGTCTTAGACCTAGCCGTTGGTGTTGTCATTGGTAGTGCATTTACAGCGATTGTGACACAAGTGGTGGAAGGCTTGATTACCCCATTAATTAGTCTGATTTTTGTCTTGACGACTGGGAAAAAGAGTGCCGACGATGCATTGGGTGCCCTTGTTTATAAAGTCGAAGGCGTTGAATTCAATATTGGTAGCGTGATTAGTGCACTTATTACATTTTTAATTACGGCCTTCGTCCTCTTCTTGATTGTCAAAGCGGCGAACAAAATGAAAAACCGTGGCAAAAAAGAAGAAGCGGCAGAAGAAGAAGTGGTACCAACGAGCGAAGATTACTTAAAAGAAATTCGCGACTTATTAGCGGCGCAAACACCGCCTGCTGAAACTGTCAAAACAGACAGCACCTTCACAGAGAAATAAACAAAAAGTCATCCTGAGGGGATGACTTTTTTGTTTGGACTTAGATTGATGGTCCTGCGACGAGGTTCCAGGTGATGTTGCCTGTGTAGGCGCCTTTTTTCAGTTGTTGATAAGGGGTTGTTATATTTAAAGTTGGGACTCTAAATTCACCTGCCCACATTCCTTGACCTTTACCTACTCCTGCTGTAATTAATGTGGTTGCTCCTCCACCCATCTTCATGCTTGTGCCGACAAAATCAGGAGCAGTAGGATCATCTGCAATATTAATACCATTTAAAATCGATGTTGGTATAAATGATTCTGGAGTTAGACCAGTAGTCTTATATTCAGTATAGTATCCCTTAAATTCAAAGTTAAGAGAGCCATCCAAAACATCTGTCCCATTTTTCATTTGCCCCAGTTCGCCAGTTAGATGCCAGCCTTCTTTGGTTCCACGTAAATCACCAACGGAGACTTGTTTTAATGGTGATGTAGCTATCTTAATGCTAGATAAATCTTCACCAATCTTTGCATTAGAAAAATCGAATCTTTTAGGAATAGTTAAAATATCAAAATCGCTATTTGATGTTGTTAGATCTGGATCTGTATTAGGACCATTATTATCATTTTGGTCTGGTAACACACCCCCACCAAACTCCACCTGCACCGGCGTATTCCCTGTCGTCACCGCCTGTGCCGAAAGTGGTGCCAAACTTGCGCCAACTACGGCACTACCAACCAATAAACTTGCCATGATTTTCTTTTTCATCTATGTACGCTCCTTTGCTTTCAATTCGTCTATAAAGTACAAAACAGCAAAAGTGACGAGTGCTGTTCTGTACTTGATTCTTTCATTTTTTGTATTTAGATTGATGGTCCTGCGACGAGGTTCCAGGTGATTTCTCCTGTATAGGTACCTGCTTTGATTTGTTGATAAGGGGTCGTGATATTTAACGTTGGGGAATCCACACGAGAGGTCCACATGCCTTGACCTTTCCCACTAATTGCGTTTCCCACTAATAAAGCACCACCACCAATTGTAATACTTCTTGAAGTTGGAAACTCAGGGGCAACAGGGCTGCTATCGAATTCCTCTTTATAGTAGATGAATGCACCTCTTACTTCACTATAAACTGCTACATAACCTATTTGTTTAAAATTAATGGTACCTGCTAGTTTATCTTCTCCATTGGTCATTTCAGAAATCATTGCAGTAATATGCCAGCCTTCTTTCGTTCCTCTTAGATCACCAACTGCATAAGTAGTATAACGTGAAGAATTATAAGGACTAGAAAAATTAATAGAAGATAAATCATCAGAGATAGCTGTTTTAGCAAATGAAATCATTTCAGGAATATGTAGCAAATCAAAATCACTGTTTAACGTGTTAGGATCTGGATCTTTTGTACTAGGGTAGAGCTCTTCTGGTTCTGGCAATACGCCCGCCCCAAACTCCGCCTGCACCGGCGTATTCCCTGTCGTCACCGCCTGTGCTGAAAGCGGCGCCAAACTTGCGCCAACTACGGCACTACCAACCAATAAACTTGCCATTATTTTCTTTTTCATATGTACATCTCCTTTAACATCTTGAATTTCCAGTGCGCCCTAGTTGTTTCTTCGGCGCTGCTGAAGCTATGGCTTTATTATACAAGATTCCCCCTTGTCTGTGATTTTAAATATTGAACAGTTCTTGCAAAAAAACAACATTTCCTTTAAAAGCACCGTTTCCCCTTGGTTTAAAGGCTTTTTTTCAACACTTATTGATATTTTTGGCTGTTATTTAATGTTTTTTTCGAGAAAATACTTTAATAAACAACGAGAAAACGTCACAAAGTAGAGGTCAAACTCTAACTTTGTGACGTTTTCTCCTAAAATCTTATACATTTATTCGCAGATGCAGCGAAAAAACCGTAATTTTTTATTTAATGACAGCCGTTTTTATATTTGTTCGTCACTAAGACTTACAATTTACGGCGACGGGCGAATTCCACAAACTTAAATTTGTTTAAGCGGTGACGAGATTCCGTATAGCCAAAACAGCGGGTATCTTCCAAGTTCATGATACTACGGACCACGACAACATGATTGCCTTCCACTTCACCAATCAGCTGCTTGTCCATCTCTGTGAGCGGTTCCACGGTAATTTCTTTCTGGGCATAACTAATCGCCAAGCCAAGGTCGTTTTCCAGATAATCGAAAATCGAATCTTCGGCACGGTGCTTCGGCAGTTCTGGGACAATCTCTTTAATCAAGTAATCAATATCTAAAATATCGACTTCCCCTTCAATCTCCCGTTGCCGAACTAAGCGCCACACAGGGGCCCCTTCCGTCCAACCAGTCAACTGAGCCAAGTTGCGCTCCACAGGAATTTCTTCTAAGGAAACCACATGCGTATGACTTTCAATATGTTGCGTTTGTTGTAACTCCTTGTAACTGGTCACCCCTGAAATAGGAAAATTAAACTTTTTAAAGTTGAGCACAATCGAGCCTTTGCCTTGTTTTTTCTGAATGTAGCCAGCGTTAATCAGTAAATTCAAGGCTTTCCGAATTGTTTCACGGGAAACATTGTAAGTTTCCACTAATTGATTTTCACTAGGTAATAAATCGCCTGGCTGATAGTCGCCTTGGACAATTTGTTGTTCTAATTCTAAAAATATGTCATGAAACTTGTTCATGCCGATCCTCCTCTACCAACAATTTCTTTTCTAAAAGCATAGCATATTCCCTCCGAAAAACCTAGAGCTGGTCAGAAAAATCCCCCGCACTTTCTGCCTTGCTTACGCACTGACTCCCCCAGCTAAACCACTACTTGACCGCCTTTTTTTCGGACCCAGCGCAGTCGGTTGCTGCCCCCTTCTGGAAAAGTTTTCCCAAGAATCTAGGGAAAATCCTTGTAATTCTGATTCGTTCATACTATACTGTAGTCAAACGAAACATGTCTATACAAGTTCACAAGGAGGCGCCAAACATGACTATTTTAGAATTAACATTCGCAACGAACCAACTAACGACGACTTTTTTTAACCATAAATTGGAACCGCTTCACCAAAAAACGTTCCCTTTTGAAGCTTTGACTATCGAAGAAACAGTTCCTGAACTGTGCCAATTGATTGTGGCAGAGGCTGCGCCGATTCTGGGGGGGATTGTGGCTGATTTCCCAGAGGACTTCTTTTCGCCAGAGGAAACGTTGGCGCTGGTTCCGCAAGCGGTGATTCAAGCATTCGCGGAACAGTTGAACACGCCACTTTTAACGGCAGCCGAACAAGCGGCGGCACCGAATCTGCTGGCAGCATTTGAAGAAAAACGGCAGTATTTGGCTTGGCATTTGGACTATTATGGCTACGTGCCTGGGAAAAATGAATATGCGGTGGAGTCCCTGTTAACTGTCGGCAATGGCTTTTTAGGCTTGCGCGGCACGACACCTGAGATGACGATTTCTGATGATCATTATCCAGCGACCTACATTGCGGGGCTTTATAATACAGCGGCTTCGGAAGTTGCGGGTCAAGTAGTGGAAAATGAAGATTTCGTCAATGCTCCTGACAACCAACACATCGCTTTAAAAATTGGCGATGCCACTGACTGGTTAACGATTTCCCCAGACACGCTACAACAATTACACCGTCAATTGAACTTGAAAACGGGGTTGTTTGTCGCAGAAATGATTTTGAAAGATGCGGACAATCAGCAAATTAAATTAACGACGAAAAAAATCGCCAATATGGCACAGCCGAATGACTATCATCTGCAATATACGTTTGAGCCGTTAAACTTTTCGGCCCCGATTACTTTGAAAACCGTCACTGATGGCAGTGTCTACAACTATAACGTGGCGCGGTATCGCAACTTAACAGCCAAACATTTTCAGGTGACAGCATTAAGCACGAAGGAAAACAAAACCGTGATTGAGGTTTGTACCAATCAATCCAACTTAAGCGTCCGAGAAACGGCCTTGATAACCGGTGATTTTTTTGAAAAAGAGGCCATTATGATTCAAGAAGAAGCGGAAAAAATCGCCCAAGTGGTGACCGTGATGGCGCACCAAGGAACGCGCTATACGCTAGAAAAACAAGTCTTTGTGCAAGCCAGCCACGCCGAACAAAGTTGGCAAGTACCGTTTACGCCGAGGGACTCTTTTGCGGCCGCCGCTCAGGAAAGCGCCCGCGCTTGGCAAACCCTTTGGCAACAAGCCAACATTACCGTGACAGGCGATTTGATGTCTCAAAAACTTTTACGGATTCACAGTTATCACTTGCTGGCTTCGGCTTCGCCTTTTAGTAACCAAGCCCAAGCATTGGACGTCTCGATTACCGCCCGAGGCTTGCATGGTGAAGCGTATCGTGGACATATTTTTTGGGATGAAATTTTTATTTTACCTTTTTATATTCAACATTATCCTGACACAGCGAAACAATTGTTGCTGTATCGCTACCACCGATTAGAGAAGGCGAAGGAAAATGCGGCGGCCAGCCAGTATCGTGGCGCAATGTATCCGTGGCAATCAGGACGTGATGGGCGTGAAACCACGCAAAAACTTCACTTAAATCCGTTGAATGGACATTGGGGCGAGGATCATAGCATTCTGCAACGGCATGTGTCCCTAGCGATTGCTTACAATGCTTGGTTGTATTGGCATAGTACACAGGATCATGAATTTATGAAACAATATGGCGGCGAAATGTTGTTAGAAATCGCTCAATTTTGGAACAGCGCTGCGACGTTAGATGACGCAACAGGACGGTTCTTTATTGATAAAGTGATGGGACCTGATGAGTTTCACGAGGGCTATCCAGACCAAACGGAAAGCGGCTTGAAAAACAACGCCTATACGAATTTGATGGTGGTTTGGCTATTCGAAGAATTAACCAACATTTTGGCACTTTTCTCTGAGGAAGAACAGGCACAACTTTTTGCCAAAACTCAGACCACTTCGGCTGATCTAGCCCGCATGCAGCAAATTCAAAATTCACTGGAAATTGAAGTTAATTCTGACGGTATTATTGCGCAATATGAAGGGTATTTCGGCTTAAAAGAGATTGACTGGGCGGCGATGAAAGAGAAATACGGCAATATTTACCGCATGGATCGAATTTTAAAAGCCGAAGGGGAATCTCCCGATGATTACAAAGTGGCGAAACAAGCCGACACGTTAATGTTGTTCTACAACTTAGACAAAACTCGGGTGGATCAAATTTTAGAAGATTTAGGGTATCAATTGCCTGCGGATTATTTGGAAAAAAATCTTTTGTATTATCTAAAACGGACGTCTCATGGTTCGACTTTGTCACGAATTGTTCATGCCCAATTGGCAGAAATGGCGCAATTCCATGAGCTATCTTGGCAACTTTATCAAGAAGCGTTGTATTCCGATTATCGTGACATTCAAGGTGGCACGACCGCTGAAGGGATTCATACAGGGGTCATGGCTGCGACGATCCACGTTACTTTAGCGACGTATGCAGGTGTTGACACGCGCCAGAACGAGTTATCAATTTGTCCAAACTTACCTGAACATTGGCAATCGCTGGCCTTCCAGTTTATTCATCAAGGCGTGACGTATCAATTTTCATTAACACAAACCAGTGTCACGATTACAGCAGATAAAGACACACAATTATTGGTTCAGGGCGCGTTGATTCCGTTAACCGCCGAACGACCAAAAGAAGTACATTATCAATAAAGGAGCGAACCACAATGACGATTGGATTTATTTTTGATTTGGATGGTGTCATTACTGACACCGCCAAATTTCATTATCAAGCTTGGAAAGCATTGGCCGATTCGCTAGGTATTCCCATTGACGAAACCTTCAACGAAACATTAAAAGGCATTAGTCGGATGGATTCCTTGGACCGCATTTTAGCCCATGGCCACCGTGAAAATGCGTTTACTCCAGCAGAAAAAGAAGCCTTAGCTCAGAAAAAAAATGACCACTACGTTCAATTATTAGAACATTTAACGACAGAAGATGTTTTACCTGGTGTCGTGCCATTGCTACAGCAAGCCCAAGCACGTCACATTCCCTGTGCCGTGGCTTCGGCTTCAAAAAACGCGCCCCTGATTTTGGAAAAATTAGGCGTGCGCGCGTACTTCGCCACAATTGTCGATCCCGACTCGTTAAGCAAAGGCAAACCTGATCCTGAAATCTTTTTAGCCGCCGCTGACAGTATTGGCGTGCTACCGCAAAACGCCATTGGCTTTGAAGATGCACAATCAGGCATTGACGGCTTGAAAGCCGCGGGCATCTATGCCGTCGGCTTGTCGGCCAGCCAACCCTTAATCGGAGCCGACATGCAAGTTTCTGAAATGACTGAACTAAGCGTTGATGCACTGCTCAATCGCTAAAGAAGGACAAGAACCTTTAGCAGCAGGCACCTCTTTTCATCTACATTGTATCTATGCTAGAATGTAGATGAAAAGAGAGAGATGCGTCAACACACCTCTCTAGTGTAGAGCCGTTTGAGACGGTGACCTTTTGGATTAATTAAAAATAACCGTACTTGATCAAAGTTGACGGTTATTTTTTCTTGTCATTTTAACAGCTTTTTAGTTTCCAAGGACCAATACTTTACTATTAGCAACGAAGTTCACGGTCCTTTGTGCTTGTCTCCACGTTCATTTCTTTTGCTTATTGTTTAAATCCTACTAACGGAAAAATGAAATCAACGAATTTTATCCCCGCATAAAAACATAGGGCAAACATCAAAATCTTAATTAAGATTTTGACAATTGGTCGTTCAGTTATCTTTTTCATTTGTATACTCCTTTCCAATATTTTTAAAGCTCCAACCTTTTTAATCTTTTTGACATCTATATTTTATCTAATTATAATAAAACTCGCAATAGAGGAAGCATCATTTTTTCATTTCCTTTTTATTCCTTGATTAGTAGTTCAATTTGTAAACATATCATTCTGACAAAATAGAAAAGGAGGTTGTTATAGTATCGAAACAAAATTATCTACAAAGAAAAAAACACTTCTTTATCTCCTGTTCACTTTTTTGACAGCCCTACCCAGCATAGAAGCATTAACTGGAATGAGCTTAATAGCTATAAAAAATAACGAAAAAGCCTTGATTATCTTTGATAGTGTACTATCTTTAATTATTATTATCGTGCTGTCAGTTTTCTATAAAAAAATAGTAAAGAAAAAAAAGCAAGCTATCTTTAAAAGTCTATTACTAGCTACTGGCATGTTCTTATTTTCTATTATTCTAAATTTACTTTTCTCACGCATTCCTACTCCAGAAAATCAACATTATATTAATGAAGTCCGAAATGTAGCACCTGTTTTAATGGCCCTTCATACTAGACTCTTTTCACCTATAATAGAAGAACTCCTGACTCGTGGCATTTTTATGAACTTATTTTTTATAAAAAACACCTCTCGAAGTGTCTTATGTAAAATATTTTTTTCTGGTCTTTTTTTTGGTCTTAGCCATGGACTATTACCATCAATTTCCATGCTTTTTTATTGTGGAATGGGCTGGGTTTTAGCCTCTACCTATTATTTCTGTAATAACAATCTCACGTATCCTCTTGCGATTCATTTGCTATTAAATAATTTATAATACACAAAAAACCCGCCCACATCATTTTTCTGATGTGGGCGGGTTTTATAATTATTTATTTTTTGTTTCAAATAACGGACTAACTGGTTTGTTTTCGTGGATACGTTTAATCGCATCTCCGATTAATTCACCAACGCTGACTTCGTCAATTTTAGCAATTTTACGATCATCAGATAGGTAAATAGAGTCTGTTACAACTAAGCGTTCAATTGCTGAATCTTCAATACGTTGTAAGGCTGGTCCTGATAAAACGGGATGTGTACAAGAAGCGTAAACGTCTTTTGCTCCGGCTTCTTTCAATGCGTTTGCAGCAAGAGAAATTGTCCCCGCTGTGTCAATCATGTCATCAATTAAGACACATGTTTTGCCTTCCACATGACCAATGATATTCATTACTTCTGCTACGTTCGCTTTTGGACGACGTTTGTCAATGATCGCAATTGGTGCTTTTAAGAATTCTGCCAATTTACGCGCACGCGTTACACCACCATGGTCAGGGGAAACAACAACGACGTCATCGCCTTGAATGCCGTGTTCGATGAAGTAATCGGCAATTAATGGTGCACCCATCAAATGATCCACTGGAATATCAAAGAATCCTTGAATTTGGACCGCATGTAAGTCCAATGTCAACATTCTTGTTGCACCAGCTTTTTCAATCATGTTTGCAACAAGTTTAGCAGTGATTGGTTCCCGGGCACGTGCTTTACGGTCTTGACGTGCATACCCATAATAAGGCATAACCACGTTAATTGTTTTAGCACTCGCACGTTTTAACGCATCAATCATGATTAATAGTTCCATTAAGTTATCGTTAACAGGGCTACTTGTTGATTGAATGACGTAAACATGTGCACCACGAATACTTTCTTCAATATTCACTTGAATTTCGCCATCACTAAATTGTGTTACAGAGCACTTTCCTAGCTCCACACCCACAGCATCCGCAATTTTTTCTGCTAAGGGACGATTAGAGTTCAAAGAAAAGATTTTCAATCTTGGATCAAAATAATGTTTCGACATTAGAACCTCCACTTTCTATTTCAGCCAATTCGTTAAAACTGAACAATACTTTCCTTCTAAAATAATAGTAGTCCTAGCCAAATAAATCAAGAGATTTTCTGTATTTCATACAAGATATTCATCAAAAGTCGCTTTCTTCTAACTATTTTATCGTATTTGTCTAAAAAATGAGGATTATTTGAATAAAGAAAGGTACTCGCCATAGCCTTCTTTTTCTAAATCTGCCACTGGCACAAATCTCAAAGCTGCCGCATTAATGCAATAACGTAAGCCGCCTTCTTGGAGTGGGCCATCAGTGAAAACATGCCCTAAATGTGAATCCGCTTCTTGACTGCGAACTTCTACTCGGTGCATGCCGTGACTAAAATCAGCTTTTTCTTTGACGCCACGTTTTTCAATTGGTTTGGTAAAGGATGGCCAGCCGCAACCAGCATCGTATTTGTCTAGGGAGCTAAACAACGGTTCGCCACTAACAATGTCTACATAGATTCCGTCTTGGTAAAAGTCATCATATTCTCCTGAAAAAGGGCGCTCTGTTGCGTTTTCTTGTGTGACGGCATATTGAAGATCCGTCAAGGTTTGTTTTAATTCTTCTGTTGGTTTTGTCATTCTGTCCACTCCTTTTCTTCTGTTCAATTTATTGGGTTCAATGATACCACGTTTGCCAAACAGGCACCTAATAGTTTGCATAGTAAAAGACAGTCCTTTCTCTTTTTGACGAATGAAAAGGACTGTCTTTTATTAGTTGAATTCTTTTAGTAGTCGGGCTACTTTGGCAATTGGTAAACCCATAATGGCGTAATAATCGCCAGCGATTGCTTCAATTAGTAATGCTCCTTGTCCTTGGATACCATAAGCGCCTGCTTTGTCGGCATATTCTGCGGTATCTAAGTAAGCATGGATTTCCGTGTCTGTCAGTGGATAAAACGTCACGGTTGAATGAACTGTCGCGGAGCGTTCTTTTTCCCCTTGTTTCAACGTCACACTTGTATACACGTCATGTGTTTTGCCACTTAGGAGGCGCAACATGCGATAACCGTCTTCCCGAGAAGTCGGTTTGCCGAGGATTTCTCCCGCCAATGCCACAATTGTATCGCAGCCAATGACTAGTGCTTCGGGGGATTGTTCTGCTATAGCCGCTGCTTTTTGGGTAGCCATTTGCGCCACATATTCTGCTGGTAAGCCGTCTTTGCCAACAGTTTCATCGATGTCGGCTGGTGCAATCGTAAAAGTTGGAACCACACGCTTTAATAACTCCTGACGGCGAGGAGATTGGGATGCTAAAATAATTTGCATAAATTGATGACGCCTCGTTTCTTTTTAATGGGGGTCTTGAATGCGTTTAAACATTCGTTCCATATCTGAATTCGTAAAATGAATCAGCACCGGACGTCCATGCGGACAATTAAACGGATTTTCGCACAAGGCTAAATCTTTTAATAGCACGCGTGCTTGTTGCTCATTGAGGTAATGATTGGCTTTGATGGATCGCTTACAGCTCATCATAATGGCAGTTGCTTCACGGAATTTTTTCACGCTGACCGAGCCAGTTGTTAGCAACATGTCAATCATCTCGCGAACAATGCTTTCCTCTTCGCCTGCAGGATACCAAGTTGGGTGCGCCCGCACAATGAAACTATTTTGTCCAAAGTCTTCCAAATGGATGCCGACTTCCGCAAGGGTTTCTTTCTGCTCTTTAATTTTCAAGGCATCGCTATTTGGATAATCAATAACGATTGGTACCAATAGTTCTTGTAAATCATCACTGACTTCGCCAATTTTTTCACGGAAGTACTCGTATTTAATTCGTTCTTGGGCAGCGTGTTGGTCGATAATAAACAGGCCATCTTTGCTTTGTGCGAATAAATAAGTTCCGTGCATTTGACCGAAGTATTCTAGCTCAGGAAAACGTTCTGTCGGTCGTTCTTCTTCCAACTTGTTCAGGGCTTGTTTCAGCTCTCTTTGACTCGCAGCGCTATTGGCATCGAATTCTGGGTGAAGTTTCATTTCTTCTTGGAAAACCTCGTCAGCAGCCTCTGATGAACGCAGAGAAGGTTCTGAATCAGATACTTCAGTTATTTTCGTTTCTTCGGCTATTACCTGTTGCTCATTACTAGCTGTTTCCCAATGATTTTCGGAATCAACAGTTGCCGAAGAGGTTTCGTAAGCTGACGTTTCTTCCGCTACACTCGTTGATTCTGGCACTGGCGGCGCAAATGGGTCGTCCATTGGGTCCACTGCTCTTTCTGTCTGGTTGACAGCTTCAGGGGCGCTTGAGACTGGTGTTTCGTCTGTCGCATGTTCCGCATAGAAGCGACCCGTTGCGGGATTATAGCTTAAGCTGCCCGGTCGTTGTTTTACCGCAGGTTGTTCAGTCGATAGAGGAATTTCCATTTGTTCGGCTTTAGGTTCTGGCGGTAGTTTCTTTTTAAAACGCAAATTGTCTGCCGCATTGGGAATCAACTGTTCTTGGCTCAACACTTCTTGAATCGCCTGTTCAATTAATGCCATTAAATCTTTTTCTTTACTTAAACGAACTTCTTGCTTAGTAGGATGGACATTGACATCGACTAACAGCGGATCCATTTCAATTTCTAACACAGCAATTGGAAAACGCCCCACCATTAGTTTCGAACCATAGCCGGCTACAATTGCTTTATTTAACGCGAAATTTTTAATATAACGACCATTGATAATCGTTGATAAATAGTTACGGCTGGCCCGTGTGACTTCTGGCAATGAAACATACCCTGTCAAAGTAAAATCAAGGTCTTTTCCTTCAATTTTCAACATTTTCTTTGCGGTGCTAATGCCATAAATCCCGGCAATCGTTTGTTTTAAATCACCATTGCCTGTTGTACTCATCATTTTGTGGCCGTCATGAACTAAGCGAAAAGCGACTTTAGGGTGACTTAACGCCAGACGATTGACAATGTCACCGATATTGGCCAATTCCGTTTGGATCGTTTTGACGTATTTCAAACGAGCGGGCGTATTATAAAATAAATTAGAAACGGTCATTTTTGTGCCTTTACGGAGGGCTGCTGGTCGGTTTTCTTCGACCTTGCCCCCTTTTAGAATCACATAGCTGCCTTCTTCTTCCTCAGCTGTGGCAGTTTCGACAATCATTTCAGAAACTGAGGCAATACTTGGTAAGGCTTCGCCTCGGAACCCCAAGCTGCGAATTCGGAACAAATCATCTCTTGTATGAATTTTGCTTGTGGCATGGCGTTTGAAGGCATTCAGTACATCTTCTTTGGCAATTCCTTCACCATTATCAATAATTTGAATGGTTTTCAAGCCAGCTTCTTCAATAAAAATATCAATTTGAGTGCTTCCTGCATCCAGTGCATTTTCCACCAATTCTTTGACGACAGAAGCGGGACGTTCAACAACTTCACCAGCAGCAATCTGGTTGGCTAGTTGTTCGGATAGTTCTTGAATTTTCCCCATTTCACGACCTCCTAACCGGTTCGGTTCCTAATTAGATACGTTTTTGCAATTGATGAAGCATGTTTAACGCATCTAGTGGTGTCATTTCTAATAGATTCATTTTCTTCAATGTGTCAATGACACTTAATTCTTCTGTTGAAACTTCTTTAAATAATGAAAGTTGCTCGGTTTCTTCATGGACTTCTGAAACTTCTTCATGATGAACTGAACTTGGAATCGTTGTTTCTTCCGCTTCTAAAGCGGATAAAATGGTGGCTGCTCGTTCTAAAAGCGGGCTTGGTAAACCAGCGATTTTAGCAACGTGTATCCCATAGCTCTTATCAGCAGGTCCTTCCATCATTTTATGAAGAAAGACCACTTCGCCATCTTTTTCGACAGCGCCCACGTGAATATTCTTCAAGCCTTTTAAGGTTTCATCTAGAACAGTTAGTTCATGATAATGTGTAGAGAATAGCGTTTTGGCTTGTACTTCACGATGGATATATTCAATGATGGCTTGCGCTAGCGCCATCCCATCATAGGTTGCTGTGCCGCGTCCTAATTCATCAAATAAAATTAGGCTGTTAGGCGTGGCGTGCCGCAGTGCTTGGTTGGCTTCCATCATTTCTACCATAAAGGTACTTTGCCCTGCAATTAGATCATCAGAGGCCCCAATCCGTGTAAAAATTTGATCGAAAATTGGCATTTCAGCACTTTCCGCTGGTACAAAACAGCCAATTTGCGCCATGACCACCGTCAAAGCCAATTGACGCATGTAGGTACTTTTCCCTGACATGTTTGGTCCAGTAATCAAGAGAATATCTGTTTCTGGGTTCATGCGGATACTGTTTGGAATGTATTCTTGATGCCCTAAAACTTTTTCCACGACTGGGTGTCGTCCTTCGACAATCGCCAAATTTTTCGTGTTACTTCTTAACGTTGGTCGAACGTATTGATACCGTTCACTAATTGTTGCAAAAGATTGTAAAACATCAACCGCACTAATGGTTTTAGCCAGTGTTTGCAACCGATCAATGTTCGTTTTCACTTGTTCTCTCACAGCCAAGAACAATTGATATTCTAGTTCAACTGATTTTTCTTCGGCTTCTAAGATTAAACGTTCTAATTCTTTTAGTTCGGGCGTAATAAAGCGCTCCGCATTAGCTAATGTTTGCTTCCGCTCGTATTTTCCTTCTTCTAAATTCGCTAAATTTGACTTAGTGATTTCAATGAAATAACCAAAGACACGATTGTAGCCAATCTTCAAGTTTTTAATGCCTGTTTCTTGGCGTTCTTTCGCTTCTAACTCCGCTAACCATTGCTTACCATTACGCATGGCATCACGGTATTCATCTAATTGGTCGTTATAGCCGTCTTTAATAACATTTCCTTCAGTAATTTGTAAAGGGGCTTCTTCATTAATCGCCATCGCAATCAATGCCACTAAATCTTCAACAGGGTTTAAGTCGACTAACAAATCATCCCATTCCCCTTGATTGATCCCGACAATTAACTGTCGAATCGTTGGTACTTGTTCTAAAGAGGTCCGTAATTGAATTAAATCACGCCCATTCACACTGCCGAATGCCACGCGTCCTGCTAACCGCTCTAAATCATAAACGTTCGTCAATGCTGCTTGCAAATCCAAGCGTTCAAAATAGGCATTTAATAAGGATTGCACCATTTCTTGACGCGCCTTAATTTGACGTTCCTGAATCAGCGGACGATCCAACCATTGTTTCAACAAACGGCCGCCCATAGCTGTTTTCGTTTCATCTAATAGCCACAATAGAGTCCCTTTTTTCTGTCCTGTTCGAATCGACTGACTCAATTCTAAATTGAATTTAGAATAATGATCCATTTTCAAGAAATGATCTGGCTGATATTCCACAGCTTTCTGAATATGGGACAAGCTCCGCTTTTGGGTAACGGATAAATAAGATAATAATTTGCCTGTAATTTCAATTTCTAATGGATTAATCAGTTCATTGGTTAAAAAACTAAACTCGGCATTTTCTTCCACCGTTTCTTGTGTCGAAAAGATGATGTTTAAACGTAAACTTAAGTTCTCTTTTAACGATTCAGGAATCCCTGAACCTAGGACCATTTCTTTTGTTTGCAACGCAGAAGCTTCGTTTAAAACGCCCTCTTCATCAGCCAAGACTGCTGTTTTTAATTCGCCTGTACTCAAATCTACATAGGCAAAACCGAACTGATTACCATCTGTTAGCACAGCGGTTAAGTAATTATTGTCTTTGGCTTCCAAGCCTTTACTATTCATCACCGTTCCTGGCGTTACCAACTGGACCACTTCTCGTTTGACCATGCCCTTGGTAGTCTTTGGATCTTCCACTTGCTCACAAATCGCTACTTTATAGCCTTGCTCAATCAACGTATCAATATAGCCTTGCGCGGCATGATAAGGAACGCCACACATAGGAATCGGATCATCCGCATTGCGGTTACGACTGGTTAACGTCAATTCTAAGATTTGCGCTGCATTGATAGCATCTTCATAAAATAATTCATAAAAATCACCTAAGCGATAAAATAAAAACGCATCCTTGTATTGGGCCTTAATGGATAAATATTGTTCCATCATGGGTGTATTTTTTGTCTTTTGTGGCATTTAATTCCCTTCCTTCTCTAGCTCTTCGTTCACGCGGTATTGAATGAGCGCCGTGACATGTTGGACTAAGTCATTGGCTTCGATCAGTTGTTCGCGGTAGGCTACAACGAGTGGGTGCTCATCAAATTCTTTTGTTTTCGCATCAGCTCGTTGAATGGCTTCTTTTTCAGCAGTTGGTTTGCCATAGTGAGCAAATTGAACCGCATCTTTTTGCGCAGCTTTAATTTCTTCTACTAATTCTGTCAGCTTTTTGTTTTTCTTTACCTTTTCTTCAATCGCTTGGTAGCGCTGAATGACTTCATCTTGTCCAATTAAATGTAACAATTTTTCTAATTCTTTATTACTTTGTGCATCTAAATTCAACGGCTCCATTTTTTTCACCTTCATCTTTCACCGGCACTTTTTCTATAAGAGCAGAAAAAGTTAACCTCTTAATGATCCGAGATTAACTTTTCTTCTATTATTCTTGAAACGGGCGATCTTCGCTAATCTGAATCGGCTCAATCATCTTCGCTTGGCCCGTTTGGTCATCAATCTCTAAAATACAGGCAGATAAAATTGTCCGCCCTGTTTCGACTACCTCAAAGCGCTTCGGCAATGCTGTCATAAACTTCTCAATAATCGGTTCACGCTTCATTCCTAGAATCCCATCATAAGGTCCGGTCATACCGACATCACTTAAGAAGGCTGTCCCTTTCGGTAAAATCCGAGCGTCATTTGTTTGAACATGCGTATGTGTTCCAACAACGGCTGAAACTTGGCCATCTAAAAACCAGCTCATGGCTTGTTTTTCGCTTGTCGTTTCGCCATGAAAATCCACAAAAATGAGCGGTGTCCGTTTGCGAGCGATAGCCACTAGCTCGGCGGCTTTCTTGAAAGGATCTCCCAATGGCACCATAAATGTGCGGGCCTGTAAATTAATCACCGCTAGTTCCAATTGATTGACTTTCACAAAAACCATTCCTTGACCAGGCACATCTTCTGGAAAGTTCGCTGGACGAACCATTTTCTTCGCATCATCAATGAATTCAAAGATATCCTTGTTGTCCCACGTATGGTTACCCATCGTAACAACATCGACACCATCTTGCAAAAATTTCTTATAAATCTTGCCAGTAATTCCCCGACCAGATGCCGCATTTTCACCATTGGCAATGGTCACTTGTGGACGATATTTTTTCTTTAATTTAGGGACATACGTTGCTAGGGCTTCTCTTCCTAAAGAACCGACAACATCTCCTATAAATAATATACGCAAAAAGGTTCCTCTTCTCTTTTTAACATCTCTTGTTTATTATAGTTGTTTTCGCTTTGAAAAGAAAGTTTTGGTTTTAAAAGATTAAAAAAAGTGTCTCAACGAACAATCCTTGCAATTGTTCGTTGAGACACTACACGCGATACTTATTCGCTTTTTATTTTATTTCGCATAGTCAACGGCACGTGTTTCACGGATAACCGTTACTTTGATATGTCCTGGATAATCCAAGTCATCTTCAATTTTCTTCCGAATGTCTCGAACTAAACGAACAGATTCTAAATCAGAAATTTCTTCTGGTTTCACCATGACACGAACTTCACGTCCTGCTTGAACAGCAAAACTTGAATCAACGCCTTCAAAACTATTAGAAATATTTTCTAAGTTTTCTAAGCGGCGAATGTAGTTTTCTAACGATTCACTACGTGCACCTGGACGGGCTGCAGATAACGCATCTGCGGCTGCCACTAAAACAGAAATAACTGAGGTTGCTTCCACATCACCATGATGCGAGGCAATGGCATTAATAACTACTGAATTTTCTTTATATTTCGCAGCTAATTCTGCGCCAATCTCAACGTGAGAACCTTCAATTTCATGATCCAATGCTTTCCCAATATCATGTAGTAAACCTGCACGTTTGGCTAATTGAACATCTTCGCCTAATTCGGCGGCTAAAACGCCAGCCAGTTTTGCTACTTCGATTGAGTGGTTCAAGACATTTTGACCATAACTTGTTCTGAAACGTAAACGGCCTAAAATTTTAATTAAATCAGGATGTAACGTATGAGCACCTACTTCAAAGGCTGCTTGTTCTCCGTATTCACGAATCCGTTCATCCATTTCTTTACGTGATTTTTCTACCATTTCTTCGATACGAGCGGGATGAATCCGACCATCTTGGATTAATTTTTCCAAGGTCATTCGAGCGATTTCTCGTCTGATTGGATCAAATCCGGATAACACAACCGCTTCTGGCGTATCATCAATGATTAAGTCAATCCCTGTTAATGTTTCCAATGTACGAATATTACGTCCTTCACGACCAATAATGCGACCTTTCATCTCATCATTTGGTAAAGTGACCACGGAAACAGTTGTTTCAGAAACAGAATCGGCGGCGCAACGTTGAATTGCTAGGGAAAGCAAGTTCTTCGCTTTGCGATCAGATTCTTCTTTGGCACGTTGTTCTGACTCCTTGACCATCAAGGTTAGTTCATGATTCAACTCTTCTTCTGTTGACTTCATAATAATCGATTTTGCTTCTTCTTTTGAAAGGGAAGCAATTCGTTCTAATTCTTGATGTTGCTGATTAATTAAGTTTTCTACTTCTTTTTCTCGCTCATCAATTAATTGCTGTCTAGCACCAAGTTTCTCTTCTTTTTCTTCCAGTGAGCCTTCACGTTTTTCAAGAGAGTCATCTTTACGATCCAACGTTTGTTCCCGTTGAATTAAACGATTTTCTTGAGATTTAAGTTCTAATCTGCTTTCTTTCAACTCACTTTCAATTTCTGAACGATACTTCTGGTTCTCTTCCTTAGCTTCTAGCAATGCTTCTTTTTTCAGTGTTTCTGATTCTTTCCGAGCGTTCTCGAGAATACTCGACGCTGAAATTTTTGCACCATTTATTGCTTTATCATGACGTGACTTTGCAATAACAAATCCTAAACCAAGACCGACAATCAAACCGACGATAGCGAGGAGAATATTTAAAACCATATTTCCACCTCCATACTATCTTTTTGTTAATTCATATCTTGTAGTTTTTTGATAAACTAAAATCAATTATCAATATGCCTACTTGCATATTTGTGCATACACACAATTTTATTCTAATGTTTGTCGCGAAAGGTGTCAACTTAAAAAAGCCCTTTCTTTTGGAAAGGGCAGCAAATATTAGACAACGTCACATTTTTAGGTTTCCGCCGTCACGAATTGTTTAAATTTTAGAACAAACGCCGCATAGTCTACTGTTTGACTAAGCTGCTTGATGTGGATGGGCTCGGACACGGACAACAGTCTATTTAACAATTTAGTTCTAAACAAAGAAAGACAACACCTGTCCTGTTCAGTAAGTGTTGTCTTTCTTCTTAACGAGTCGTATTCACTCGTTATTTATTCGTCTAAGGGTAATTCTTCTTGACCTTCTGCTTCTTCTGTAATGGTTGAACCGTCACCGATGCCGTATGCATCACGGACCAATTTAGACACTTCTGCCATCATTTCAGGATGATCCGCCATGTATTGTTTGGCATTTTCACGGCCTTGGCCAATTCGTTCTTCTTTATAGCCATACCAAGCACCACTTTTACTGATAAGGTCTTTTTCCACAGCCATATCTAGTAATTCGCCTTCTTGGGAAATACCTTGGCCATACATGATATCAACTTCTGCCACTTTAAATGGTGGCGCCACTTTATTTTTAACGACTTTAATTTTTGTGCGGTTACCGACGATGTCTGTTCCTTGTTTTAACTGTTCTGCACGACGGACTTCTAGACGAACCGTTGCGTAGAATTTCAATGCACGTCCACCAGGAGTTGTTTCAGGATTTCCGAACATCACGCCAACTTTTTCACGAATTTGGTTAATGAAAATAGCAATTGTTTTTGTCTTATTAATTGAGCCTGATAATTTACGTAGTGCTTGAGACATTAGTCGAGCTTGTAAGCCGACATGGCTCGCTCCCATCTCACCATCAATCTCTGCACGAGGAACTAACGCAGCAACCGAGTCGATAACAACGATGTCAATCGCACCACTTGAAACTAAGGCATCGGCAATCTCTAAGCCTTGCTCGCCCGTATCTGGTTGAGATAAAAGTAATTCATCGATGTTAACGCCTAGTTTCTCCGCATATTGAGGATCCAATGCATGCTCAGCATCGATAAAAGCGGCTGTTCCACCATTTCGTTGCACTTCTGCAATTGCGTGTAAAGAAACAGTTGTTTTACCTGAACTCTCAGGACCATATACTTCAATAATTCGGCCACGTGGATACCCACCTACGCCCAATGCAACATCTAACGCTAAAGAACCACTAGGGATAGTTGAAATTTTTTGATCAGCTTTTTCGCCTAATTTCATAATAGAACCTTTCCCAAAGTTCTTTTCAATTTTTTTCAGTGCGGCATCTAAAGCCACTTTACGATCATCTGCCAATGGATAATCCTCCTTTAATTTATATAAACTTATTTTTCATTTCCTGTTAGTAGGTCTATCATATCTCTTTTGTACCAAAAAAGCAAGAAAAAACCGAACAAACATTCGCATATTTATTTTTTATTAATGATTCGGCGCCGTAAAAGATCTAACCCCCGCATAACCGCACTCTGTCTAATATAATTTCGGTCACGGTTAAAATGGAAACATTCTGCAACAGTTGGTTGGCCTTCTTCCGCCAGCCCAATCCAAACAGTGCCTGTCGGTTGACCTTCGATTGGGTCACCAGCGACCCCAGTAAATGATAAACCATAGTTAGATTTAGCTAACTGACGCGCTTTCTCTGCCATTTCTTTGGCACACGCTTCACTTACCGTGCCATGTTCTTCTAAAAGTTCATGAGAAATTCCTAAAAAGTTCTCTTTTGTTTCTTGCGAATACGTCACGAAGCCTCCCTTAAAAATCTTCGAAGCACCCGCAATTTCCCCCAGTGTACTTTGGAATAGGCCAGCGGTGAGGCTCTCAGCAGCCGTAACGGTTTGTCCGTTTTGTAATAACAAATCCACTGTTACCTTGGCTAAACTATTGTCATCCCCATACCCATAAAAATAGTCTCCCACTTTAGCTAAAATCTTTTCTTCCGTCGCTGTTAATAATTCTTCTCCGGCTACTAAGTCTTTTGTTTTAACTGTTAAACGAAGTGTCACTTCATTAGGCTTAGCATAAGGCGCAATGGTTGGATTCGTTTGGTGCGCAATCAACGATTGAATCTCAGTCACCAGCTGGGATTCCCCAATGCCATAAAAACGCAAGACTCTTGAAATCAATTGTTCTTCTTGTGGAAACGCATCAATCAATAAAGGTCGTGCCGCTTGTTGGAACATCGGAATTAATTCATTGGGCGGCCCTGGTAAGAGCAAATAGCTTGTTGCCCCTTCTGTTACGAAAGAACCAACCGCTAATCCTGTCGGGTTTTGAAGAACTTGTCCACCTTCAATGGCTAACACTTGTCGTAGATTATTTTCCGTCATTGGCCGCTTAGACTGTTGGAAAAACTGGTGCAAGCGGTTCAATCCTTCTTGATCTTCTACTAATGATTTATGGAGATGTTGTGCGACAACTTGCTTGGTTAAATCGTCTTCTGTAGGTCCTAGCCCTCCACAAAGGACAATTAAATCACTTCTTTGTTCTGCTTCTGTTAGTAGCGTTTCTAAGCGGCCGCCGTTATCACCAACAACGGTCTGATAGTAAACATCGATGCCTAGCGCAGCTAACTCTTCTGATAAAAAGGTGGCGTTGGTATTCACTACTTGTCCCAGTAATAACTCTGTTCCGACTGCAATGATTTCTGCTTTCATTGATTTCCCCTTCTCTAATAACATACGTAGTTAAACTCACTTTCCATTTTAGCACAACAAAATTTTTACAAAAGAATTTGAGCTTCAGGAAATAATTTTTTTATCAGGAAATTTATTAATTATTACGAAAAAAATGTTCATTTTCTCACAATACATTGTATAATAACGTTATATCGAAAGGAGAGAAATGAATGAGTGTAGTATTAGTACTTTTGGGTCTATTAGGGTTACTTGTCAGCGGGGGACTGACTATCAAAGCATTAATTAAGAAACAACCGAAAAAACAATATGGCTATGCCGCGTTAGCAAGTGCCGCTCTATTTATTGGTGGGGTTGCCACGACAGATTCTTCCCCAACGCTTTCACTTGATGCAGAGAGTGTTGAAACCGATGCCAATGGCTCAGCCACCATCAAAGGCGAATACGACGGCAACAGCAAACTAACGGCCAATGGCAAGGAAGTAAAAACAAAAGACAAAACGTTTGCTTACAAAGTAAAACTGTCCGATGAAAAAACGCAAAAAATCACCTTTGTGGCTGAGAAGAAAGATACCAAAGTTGAAAAATCAGTCGAAGTCACACCATCAAAAGAATTTATTGCAAGCATCACAGATTCTGAACAAGAATTGGCCAAAACAGAAAAAGCCTTAGCTTACGCTGAAAAACAACCTTCTCAGAAAAACTATGATGAAGCCGCAACCTTAGTATCTTCATTAAGTCAAGAATACGAGGAATACAATGATCGCCTTGAAAAAATCAAAGAAGCAGTACCTGTTGATGAAGCAGTTACAACTGCTGAAAAATCTAAAAGTAAAAGCGATTATCAAGCAGCTGAAAAATTAGTAGCTGCTGCCCCAGTTGGTAAAGAAGGATTTCAACAACGATTAACGACTGTTCAAACCGCTATCGCTGAAAAAGAAAAAAATGAACAATTAGTCGCCAGTGCAACTGCCGCTGTTGAAAAAGCTGAACAAGAACCAACCAATGAAGCTTACTATAATGAAGCGGTCAAACAAATTGACGCTTTAAACTCCCCAAATCAAGCTTTAACAAAACGGGTAGCCGTTGTTAAAACTCAATTAGATGCCCACAAAGAAAAACAACGAAAAGAAGCAGAAGCTCAGAAACTAGCCGCTGAAAAAGCGCAAAAAGAACAAGCCGAAGCGGCAGCAAAAGCGCAAGCTGAAGCAGAGGCGCAACAAGCCGCACAGGCGCCGGCGGAAGTCGAGACTGCTGCTGCAAATGCTGGTCCAGAAACAAGCGCAACTGTTCTTGTGACACCAACTGGCAGTAAATACCATGCACGCAAATGTGGAAATGGAACCTATACGGCAACTACGTTGGCAGATGCCCAAGCAAGAGGCTTAACACCTTGTTCTAAATGTTATTAATTTTTGTGTAAATAAAGAAAGAAGCGAGAGATAAAACATTTTATCTCTCACTTCTTTCTTTATTTATGATTTTTTTCTTTTATTGATACACACTAATTCGTTGATTTGGGTGTGCATTACTTTCCACTTCATCTAACATGGCAACGGCGTAGTCTGCGTAACTAATGTAGCTGTCACCTTGACTATTGGTTGTTAATTCTTCGCCAGCGACTTCATAATGGCCTGTCGCAGGACCTTCAGCATCAAACATGGCTGCAGGACTAATATAGGTCCAGTGGATGTTTTGAGCTTCTTTCAATAAGTTTAGAGCTTCGCCCATCGCCGAAGCTAATGGCTGAATTTCTGCTGGGAATGATGGTGTATCTTTTAATTGAGTTGTGTGTTCTGGGTCCACATACAAGGTTCCAGCGCCCCCAACGACAAACAAGCGCGTTTTTTGATTGGTTAAAATCTCAATCAAATGCTGGGTAGATTTGGGGAAATCTTGCACATCAGGGAATCCTAAGGCACTAATTAATACATCAAACGCTTGAATATCTTCTGTTGTTAATTGATAAACATCTTTTTCAATGGTCGGTGTGCCATCTGTTATTTTTGAGGCATTACGAACGATGGCTGTCACGTCCATCCCGCGACGTTTAGCTTCTGCTAAAAGTAATTGTCCTTCTTTTCCTGTTGCTCCTAATACTGCTACTTTCATGTAAATCATCCTTTCATTTTTAAATAGAACTAAAATAGTTACATTTAATACTTTAAAAGTAGAGAGATTACTTATCTCTCTTAACTTCTATTTCATGAATCACATCTGCTAAGGTGATGCTTTTCAATTCTTCTTCCATTTTTTGTTGCACTTTAGTAAATTCAGTTTCTAGTACCGATTGGATATTTGCCCCAACGGAACAGTTTGGATTAGGATTTTGATGAATATTGAAAATCTCTCGTTCCAATTCAACCGCTGTATAAATTTCATACAGTGAGATCTCTTCTGGTTTCTTTAATAAGGTATTTTTATTGGCTCCACGCATGGAATGAATCAAGCCGGCTTTTTTTAACTGGCTCATTAGTCGTCGAACAACGACTGGATTCGTATTCACGCTCGAAGCAATGTATTCAGAAGTCACTTGTTCTTGAGGACCTGTTTCAATCAAACTTAAAATATGAATCGCAACACTTAATTTCGTTGACATGGCCATGTCTAATCACTCCAAACTAAATGTAACGTTATTTGTTACATTTACAGAATACGCTGTTTCGTTTTATTTGTCAATGAGAAACCTCTGACTATTCAAAATAAAAATCAGTTGTTGAAACAACACGGGCCCCAAACGGCATTAACGCTAATTTCGCCAATTTAAAGGACTGTTGCCCAAACGGAATACCGATGATTGTCAGACAAAGCAACAAGCCACTAATACAATGCCCAATTGCTAATGGTAGTCCACTGATAATCAGCCAAATAATATTTACCACCAAAGATACGCCGCTATCACTATACACGACTCGCTTTTTAAACGGCCAAAAGCTCAACCCCGCTAATTTAAAACATTGTAAACCAATCGGAATACCGATAATTGTAATACACCAAATCACGCCTGCGAATAGCCAAGATAAGCCACCAAAAAAGCCGCCAAAGATGAACCATAAAATATTGCCAAGTGTTTTCATTCTTGTTCCTCTACTTTCCTCATTAAAAATTATGTATGTGAGTAAGTATACCACGAAAGCTTCTTTTTGTTTCAAACAATATTGTAAGGTTGCTGACTCGTTAAAAGACGAAGACGCTGTTTCATGATACAATGAAGAAACTAACGATAAAGGAGCAGACTTCATGGACTTACATTTAACCGTTGATCTAAAAAAAACAAAGACACTCATTGACTTAGCCGATCAGGCCCACTTAATCATTGAACAAACAACTAAATTACCGAAAAAAGAGGCAGCGATTCTTTTCTTGCTAAGAGATAACCAACTAGTTGCTTTAGGACTTGCTGAAGAAAAAGCTACATATAAAGAAGTTTCTTTTGATCACTCGATTTTATTGAAACCGACTTGGGACACAGAACTTGCCTATTTAGCGCAAGCTTTCCTAGATGATGCGAAAGAAAGTGGTTTAACATTGGAAGCAACCCCAGCGACAGTCAAAATTCCGAAAAGTGCGGTAGCGACAGTGACTAACTATAAAGAAACAGTCACCTTTATCTTGGAACGTTTTGGCTACTCTCTGTTTAAAAAACCGGCGCCGAAGAAAGCCAGACCAGCCAAAGCACGCCACAAATGGACAAAAGAAGTCAGCCAAATTCCTTTTTATATTGATACTCGACAAAGCAAAGCAACTGTTTTTTGGCAAAAGCGCAATGAAATGCTTATTAAAGCTGGCGCGACAATGATGCCAGAAGCCCCTTTAAATAAAGACGGGTCTGTCGGTTTCTCCGCTAGATTTGGTGAAAAACTTCGTGATGAACGCAAGGGCCAATTTAAAGACTTTGTCACAACGGAAGATATCGTCTTAAAAAGCGTTAATGAAGTCGGCTTGTTTCTCTATTTTGCTGGAACAAACAGCTGGTTAGAGCTAGTTGATGAGAACGGCAAAACCTTAAATGAATGGACTGTGGTGGAATAAACCTTATAAAAAATGTCACGCCTGAACTTTACGATTCAGGCGCGACATTTTTTTAATTTAAATAACTTTTTGCTATCGCTTGATACTTATCAATCATATCTAAATAATTATCAATTTCGACATATTCGTCGACTTGGTGTGCAGTAGTGGTCACACCTGGTCCAAAGACAACGCAATCAAATGTATTGTCTGATTTAGTAAATTCAGCTAAGTCTGTGGTCCCAGCGCTTGTCACTAATGGTAATGGTTGATCAAATTGGGCTTGAATGGCTTGAATTAACGCAGAATCTTTCTCAGCTTTTACAGGAATTTTATTGTAATCAATCGTTAATTCTAACTGATGTTTTTCTTTTTTGTTCAATTCATCGACAATTTTTTGTAATAATGCAATGACTTGATCGTTGCTGAATTCTGGAATTGAACGGATATTCCCTTGCAAGGCTGCTTGACCTGGAATACTGTTCACTTGTGTGCCACCTTTAATGACGGTTACATTGTGAATCGTTCGACCTAATTCAGGATTTTCATAGTTTGCTGTGACTTCCGCCATTTGTTGGTTTGCTTCTGTAATAAATTCGTTCAAATTATTAATCGCGTTAATGCCTTCTTCTGGCATCGAACTGTGGGCTTCTTTTCCGTGTGACACAACAGAATAGTTAATTGAACCCATGTGCGCATACATCAAGTTATAATTGGTTGGTTCTCCAATGACTAAGGCACTTAAATCATCCGCATAGCCTTTTTCAGTTAATTGGCCAGCACCTAGCTCACCGACTTCTTCACCAACTGTACCTAAAAATTTAACCGCTCCATTTAATGGAACTTCCTTTTCTTTTAATTCAATCATTGCTAAAACCATTGCGACTAAGCCGCTTTTCATGTCCGTTGCGCCACGGCCATACAATTTATTTCCTTCAATATGGGCCGCAAATGGTGGGAAAGTCCATTGACTTTCGTCCCCTTCAGAAACCACGTCCATGTGGCCACTAAACCCTAAGACTTTTTCTCGGTTTTCACCTAAATAAGCAACCAAACTACTACGATTTGGTGCATAAGAAACAAGTTCAGAAGGGATCTCATATTTCTTCAAAAGATTTTGTAAATAGATTGCCACTTCTTCTTCGTTTCCATTTACAGATTTAATTTTAACCACATCTTGTAAAATACTAATTTTTTCTGATTTTTCCATTGCCATTCGCCTTTTCTTGTTATGCTTAATTCTAGTGTACGCTTCTCTCAGTAAAACCGCAACTGACTTGGTTAGGTCAGTAAAAAACACGCGACATTTCTTAAAACTGTCGCGTGTTTTTTACTGAGTTTATTTTAAATAATTAGGCGCTGCCAATTCATTCTCAATGACTTGATTAGGAATCACAAATTCAGGGGTGCCCATATAGTAAGGCGCAATCTCTCCTTGAGGAAACACAATCACTAATTGGTGTTTTTCATTGATATAGAAAGGTTGGTCCTTTTTAATTTTTTTGAAGGGTTGAACATCACTGGGGGCATCCTCTTTTTCGGACCAGTATATTTTATTGCTATCGTTCTTCATTTGGTCTGATATTTGTTGTTTAATTTCACTACTAATAACATCAATGTAAAAATCATTTTTAAAAATTAAGGGGAGTGAAACGACAACATTGGCTCGTTTGTCGATGGTGTCATATTTCGTTGTCGTCGCAGAGCTGCCTTTAATTTCTGTGAAGGTTCGTTTGACCACTAGGAAGCGACGGTCGTCCACAACTTTTTCATAATCTCCAGTGACTGAAACACGAGAACCATCAAACAATTGCCCTTTGACTTGTTGAAATTCTGTTTGGGCTTCTTTCAAGTATTTTTTATTGAGCGTGTCGGCTACTGAAGATTCTTGGGATGTTTGGATTTTAGGGACATCGATGTTTACTTCACTTTCCTGTTTTTTCGCTGTCAACGTTTTGATGGTGACTAATTGAACAATTTTATCTAACACAGGAATGTTGCGGGCTGCTTCACTAAAACCTGGAAACAAATTGACTGATAAGACAAAGCCACAAGCCACCACTAAACTACTTTGCAGTGAGCGGTTTCTAAAACGAAGCCAGGTGTACCGCTTTTTCTCTTTATGAAAACGCGCTTTGACTTCCGCTTGTAGATCCGTTGGCAACGGTTGTTGGCGGTATTCTTTTGAAAAGTTTTTAACAACACTTTTTACAAAATCTTCCATTATTTTTTCGCTTCCTTTCTTTTACTAATTCAATAGACTTCGGAGTTCATTCAAACTGCGGTACATCTTCGTTTTAATCGTGTTTTCGTTAATATCCAGGATCAAGGCGATTTCTTTTAGCGTAAATCCTTCAAAAAATTTTAATAGAATAATTTCACGATTGGGACTATCTAATTGATTAATAATTTCTTCAATTTCTAAAAAACTGCGTTGGGGATTATTTAAAAGGGCTAACACATGTTCATCTTTTTCAATATGAACAGCTTCTCGTTTCTTTTTACGCCAATAATCTGTCGCTACAGAAAGCAGAATTCGAAAGAACCACGCTTCAAAATCCTTAATATCGGGTCCTTTTTGGATGGCCTTCAGTGCCTTTTCAAAGCTTTCTTGAATCACATCCAAGGCATCTTCTTTCGAATGTGTATAGTTAAAGGCAATGCGATACATTTTTTCATATTTGGTATCCACAAGCGTTTCTAACGCGCGAATTTGTTTTTTTCTTTTCCAACCATCGAAAACCATCGATTTCTGGAACCTCCTTTCCTGTACACTTATATAGACGAATCACAAGCATAAAAAGTTTCAACTTTTTTATTATTTTTAATTTTTATATTCTAAAAGAAAAAGCGTGGTACAAAAATCACTTTGGATTTTTGCTCCACGCTCAAAAACTGATAAACGGCGGGAA
>OKDB01000042.1_pt1 | contig 34282 bp, 26 predicted proteins | sample 1614451 | NCBI WGS metagenome assembly OKDB01 (sample SAMN04436939, study PRJEB24849) | human gut metagenome | biome: human gut; feature: NICU; material: stool | host: Homo sapiens | place: USA: Saint Louis, MO | collected 2009-11-08 | reverse complement strand
TCTACCAGCAGCTGCATACCGTGCTCGGTAATCGGCAGCAGGGCAGGCGGCAGTTATAAATAATTGTGCGAACTAAATAACATTGTATTTTTTGTTGTTTTTGTGTTGAATATATAGAAATAAACTATTTTTTTATCAGAAAAAATGAAAAAAATGTCCATTGCTTTTTGGCTGAATTCGTTTCCTTTTTCATAAAATTCCCATAATCAAATAGAAACATTGCTGTAGCAACAACGGAAATACCAGTTTTTTTCATACATATGAGAGAACGCTAAGCCAAAGATGAAAAAAGTTGCGTGTTCAAAAAAAATCATGTTATATTTAATAGAGACACTATTATATAGGAAGAAAAAATTAGAGGGGGAATAGGATGGAAGCTTACAAGCAATCTGTCGATACTGTCACAAAAGAAGTTTCAGTCAATACTGAAACTGGTTTAACACAACAAGAGGCCCAACAACGGCTGAAAGAAAATGGCCGCAATCAATTTGAAGAGGCTAAGAAGGATTCTGTGTTAAAGAAATTTATTCACAGTTTATCTGATTTTACAACGATTATTTTATTAGTTGCTGCGGCAATTTCGTTTTATACAGCAATCGTAACAGAACATGGCGAATATTTTGAAGGAATCTTAATTATTGCAATTGTGATTATCAATGCTGTTTTAGCCATTGTTCAAGAAGGAAATGCTGAAAAATCTCTGGCGGCTTTACAAGACATGAACAAGCAAAGTAGTGCAGTCTTACGAGATGGCAAGGTAATCGAAGTCGATGCTGAAGAACTAGTAGTAGGAGATGTTCTAGTTCTTGAAGCTGGTTCTATGATTACAGCCGATGCACGACTTATTCAAGCTTCTCAAATGCGCGTAGAAGAGTCAGCACTAACAGGTGAAAGTGAACCTGTTGAAAAAGATCCTACATACGTGGGGCATGACGATGATGGCTTAGGAGATCAAATAAATATGATTTTCAAAGGCTGTACCGTTGTGAATGGCCGCGGACGAGCAGTAGTAACTGCAACAGGAATGAATACGGAAATGGGTAAAATTGCTGGGTTACTGAATAACAGCGATCAGCAAAAAACACCATTACAAAAACGCTTGAATCAATTAGGCAAACGTATTAGTTTGTTAGCCTTAGGGGCTGCAGCAATTGTTTTCATTATTGGTGAACTGCAAGGAGAACCGCTTCTTGAAATGTTTATGACAGCCGTTTCCTTAGCGGTGGCAGCTGTACCAGAAACACTAACCGTGATTGTAACGTTAACCTTAGCATATGGTGTTCAAAAAATGGCTAAGAAACATGCGATTATTCGTCGATTGCCAGCAGTAGAAACGCTAGGAACTGCGAATGTTATCTGTTCTGATAAGACAGGAACACTGACACAAAATAAAATGCGCGTCCGCCGAGTATGGCATCGTGGTGATGAAGTAACGGATACGGAAGATGCCATGACCGATGAAGCCATGGAAGTACTGAAAATGGCTGCTTTATGTACAGATGTCATTGTGGAAAAAGAAGGCGATGAATTAACTGTTACAGGGAATCCGACAGAAGCGGCAATTGTTCGTGCTGTCGAAGAAAATTATCATACTAAAGAAGAACTTGAAGAAAAATATCCTCGTATTGGTGAAATTCCCTTTGATTCAGAACGAAAAATGATGACTACGGTCCATCAATGGGGGAAAAAGTACATCTCAATTACTAAAGGAGCCTTTGATGTGTTACTACCTCGTTTTGGTTTCGGAGATGTCGATCAAGCGGCTATTGTTAATGATCGTTTCGGAAAACGAGCGTTACGAGTTATTGCTGTCGGTTATGCCGTATATGATGAACCACCCAAGGAAATTACATCAGAGGCTTTAGAAAAAAATCTTCGCTTGTTAGGCTTAATTGGCATGATTGATCCACCACGTCCAGAAAGTAAGGGCGCCATTGCTCGTGCGAAAAAAGCTGGAATTAAAACAGTCATGATTACTGGTGATCACGTGGTAACAGCCAGTGCAATTGCTAAAGAATTAGGAATTTTAAAAGATAAAAGTGAAGCCTTATCTGGTTCAGAACTGAAAAAAATGAGTGATGAAGAATTAGATAAACGTGTTAAAGATTTATCCGTTTATGCACGTGTAACCCCTGAAGATAAAATTCGAATTGTTCAATCATGGCAACGTTCTGGCGCTGTTGTAGCAATGACCGGAGATGGCGTGAATGATGCGCCAGCCTTGAAAGCTAGTGATGTCGGTTGCGCAATGGGGATTACTGGAACAGATGTGGCCCAAGGCGCTTCAGATATGATTTTGACGGACGATAACTTTGCAACTATTGTTGATGCGGTTGCGCAAGGACGTGCCGTGTACCGAAATATTCGTAAAGCCATTAACTTCTTATTAAGCTGTAATATTTCTGAGATTTTTATTGTTTTAATTGCCATGTTACTTGGTTGGGGTGCGCCATTTACTGCAGTTCAACTGTTGTTTGTTAACGTGGTCGCAGATGGGTTACCTGGTTTTGCATTAGGAAAAGAACCAGCGGAAAAAGGAATTATGGATGAGGCACCAATCCCTAAAAACGAAGGGATTTTTGCACGAGGCTTATGGCAAAAGATTGGGATTAATGCAGCAGTGTTCACAGTCATTACTTTGTTTGGTTTTTACCTAGGTGCCTTTGTACCAGGTGTTTCAGCCTATGTTTCAAACAGCTATGAAGTTGGACAAACAGTGGCATTTTTAATCTTAGCTTATTCCTCTATCTTACATGTCTTTAATGTTCGTAGTGCGAACTCTGTTTTCCGTGTAAAATTATCAAGCAACAAGTCGCTCTTTGAAATGGTCGTTTTAGCATTACTAATTACCACAACCATTGCTTTATTACCATTCACACAAGAACTATTTGGATTAGTGCATATTAGTTTAAATCATTGGATGTTAGCAATTTTCCTATCCCTTGTGCCAATTTTCGTCAATGAAATGATTAAGTTCCATTTCTCTGAAGTTGAAGAGGAAGAAGAAGTGATTTAAATTTAACAGGAATAAAAGGAGCTACCTTTGTTCAGAAAATTATCTTAATAGTTAGCAAGTGGGGCAGCAGTCGTTTCGACTGCTGCCCCACTTATTTTTGATTTTCCTTTTTTCAAAATAGGTGGGTTTCTTATCTAAGATGAACATTCTCTAATAAAAAGACTTGCTAAACGATTTAAAACGTATTATAGTGAGTAGCATCGTTAGTCAAAAAGCGCTTTTTGACTAATGAAAAAGATATATAAAACGTTATATAATAAAGAGTTTTAAAAGTTTTTATGGAGCTGTTGGTTAAACTAAACGAAGTCATTTCTTTTGTAGGAGGAAAGTATTGTGTTACACAAAGCAGAGGGGTTTGATCGTCGGAAATTTACGATGGCAGGGATCTTAGTTGCCATGGGCGTTGTCTATGGAGATATTGGAACGAGCCCTTTATATGTAATGAAAGCCATTGTAGGAGATAATGGTGGCTTGGCACGGGTTTCTGAATCGTTTATTTTAGGTTCGGTCTCATTAATTTTTTGGACATTGACTATCTTAACCACGATTAAATATGTTGTTATTGCTTTAAATGCTGATAACCATGGAGAAGGTGGGATTTTCTCTCTTTATACATTGGTTCGTAAAAAAAGTAGGTATTTGATTATTCCCGCAATGATTGGCGGCGCCGCTTTACTGGCTGATGGCGTTTTGACCCCAGCTGTGACAGTGACGACAGCGATTGAAGGCTTACGGGGGATTCCGGCATTTTTTGAACGTTTTGGCAATGACCAAACGATTATAGTGGTTATTACGTTGACGATTATTTTAATTCTTTTTTCTGTTCAACGATTTGGAACAGAATTGGTCGGGAAAGCTTTTGGGCCGATTATGTTCTTGTGGTTCACTTTTTTAGGCATCATTGGTTTAATGAATTTTAGCCAAGATTGGACAGTTATTCGTGCATTAAATCCATATTATGCTTTGCAATTACTAGTCAGTCCAGAAAATAAGTTAGGTCTATTTATTTTAGGGAATATTTTCTTGGCTACAACTGGTGCTGAAGCTTTATATTCTGATTTAGGGCATGTAGGAAAAATGAATATCCGCATTAGCTGGCCGTATATTAAGATTTGTTTGATTCTTAATTATTTAGGGCAAGCTGCGTGGTTGTTAACGGTCAAAGAAAACCCTGAAATGCAGGCATTAGCTGAAATTAACCCATTTTTCCAAATGATTCCACGAGGTATTCTCGTATTTGGCGTTGTTTTTGCAACAATCGCCGCAGTGATTGCTTCGCAAGCGTTAATATCAGGTTCGTATACTTTAGTTTCTGAAGCGATTAAATTGAAGTTATTACCAAGACTTAAAATTATTTATCCTGGGAGCAATATCGGTCAAATGTATATTCCAGCGGTAAATTTAATTTTGTGGTTAGCTTGTTCAGCAATCGTGCTGGCTTTTAGAACATCGACACACATGGAAGCTGCGTATGGTCTATCGATTACGATTACGATGTTAATGACAACCATTTTATTGTTGTTTTATCTTTTGGATAAAATTCCAGCTTGGTCTGCGTATCTAATTTCCTTGTTCTTTGCTGCCATTGAAGTTGTCTTTTTCTTTTCAAGTGCTGCGAAGTTTTTCCATGGTGGATATGTTGCTGTGGGAATGGCAGTCTTCTTGTTATGCATCATGATTATTTGGGAACGCGGTAACGAGATTAAGGAAGCTACGGCGGAACAAGTGTCGTTGGGAAAATATGTACCACAACTTAAAGCTTTGAAAGAAGATACATCTGTACCAATGTATCAAACCAACGTGGTCTTTTTAACCTCCGATCGAGTGGATGGCGAAATTAATCGTAATATTATTTATTCGATTTTGGACAAACAACCAAAACGAGCGAATGTTTATTGGTTTGTTAATGTTCAGGTAACAGATGAACCCTTTACTCAAGAATATTCTGTTGATATGTTAGGGACTGATTTTATTGTGCAAGTTCAGCTATATTTAGGCTTCCATATTTCTCAAGAAGTGAATGTATATTTAAGACAAATTGTTCATGACTTGATGAAAACAGGCCGCTTGCCAAAACAGCCACAACGTTATTCATTAACGCCAGGAAGAGAAGTTGGCGATTTCCAATTTGTATTAATTCAAGAAGAATTATCTAACGTTTCTGAACTGAAAAAATGGGATCGACAAATTATGCAGGCAAAATTAGCTATCAAAAACTTAACTACCTCTCCTGAAAGTTGGTTTGGCTTGGAATACAGTGAAGTCAAATATGAATCCGTTCCTTTAATCATTGGCCCACAACGGAAAACGCACTTAGTCGAACGAAAGAATCGTTCATAAATAGAAGAAATTTAACTAAAAGATTGAGCCTAAGTCCTTGAGATACATGGCTCAATCTTTTTTGTAGAATCAGAGTAAATACTGTAATTCCACAAAGAATTCATTTAAAAGCGTTTGGTCTTTAAAGGAATTCATCCGCTTAAAGATGGCCAGTAAGACTTCTTTTTGTGGCTCAGTTAATTGATCTACTTTTAACAAAGGAAGAAAAGCGATAATCAGAGAATAATCCAATTCTGGATTTTGAGAATGTGTAAATAATTCATGGAGTTCTGACAAAATAAACGGATGATAATAAGATTGGTCAGACTGTTCTTCTGCAGTTGTTGGTTCATAAATAGAAATACTCTCTTGGGAATGAGAGGGGGCTTCTACTGTTAAAGGAAAAGCATAAAAGGACTGCTGTAACTTTTGCGCTTGAATCATAATTTTTAAGAAATCGTGATAGGATAGCTGTTCTTCAGATAAACGTCCCATCAACTGAGTAAAAAAAGGTGGTTTTAGCAGTTGTTTATTTTGAAAATTTTCTTTTAATAGCTGGCGCACAAATCGATCGAAATCACCATAAAGTAGCCAATCTACTGTTGTGTCACAGGCTTTAGCGATTTTTTTTAAGTATCGTTTATTGGGTAAATTCAAACCTAGTTCCCAGTTACTAATTGTACTTCCACTAGATAAACCAATTTTATTGGCTAAATAACGTAAAGTGTACTTCTTCTTTTTTCGAGCTTCACGCATGCGTGCCCCGACTTGCTTTGTAGTAATTTTCATTGAAACACTCCTTTTGTAATAAATATGAGGATAAGGTGTTCTTAAAATATACATACGCAAAATTCGGCTCTTTTTTTTCTAAACTAAAAAAAGTAATTATTTCTAACAATTTTCATCTTGTGCTATGCTTAAGATGAAAATACTTAAGAAGAGAAGGGATCATATGTCAGCAAAACATAATCATGAACAACACCAGGAAAAACAGCCAACAATGTCCCACGATAAAATGAATCACATGAATCATGATATGGCGCATGAACAAATGGCTATGTCACACCAACATGAAGGAATGAAGGGAATGGATCATTCAATGCATATGGGGAATTTTAAACAAAAATTCTGGCTGTCATTGATTTTAGCTATTCCGATTATTGTTCTTTCACCAATGATGGGTTTTCAATTACCTTTTCAATTTACTTTTCCAGGTTCTGATTGGTTGGTCTTAATTTTAGCAACTGTGCTATTTTTTTATGGTGGGCAACCATTTTTAAGTGGCGCTAGAATGGAATTACAGCAAAAGAGTCCAGCAATGATGACGTTAATTGCGATGGGGATTTCGGTATCATATTTTTACAGCTTATATGCGTTTTACATGAATCATTTTACGAATCAGGCCCACGTGATGGACTTTTTCTGGGAATTAGCCACTCTGATTGTTATTATGCTTTTAGGCCATTGGATTGAAATGAATGCTATTTCTAATGCTGGTGATGCCTTGAAAAAAATGGCTGAACTGTTGCCTGACACAGTCAAGCGAATGACTGAACATGGGGAAGAAGAAATTCCTTTGCAAGATGTCCAAGAAGGCGATCGCTTGATTGTCCGTTCGGGAGATAAAATTCCGACAGATGGTAAAATTTTGAAAGGAAGCACAACAGTCGACGAATCGATGGTTACAGGGGAATCAAAAACAGTAGAAAAAAACATTGGTGACTCCGTGATTGGTGGAGCTGTCAATGGCAACGGAATGATTGAAATTTCGGTAACTGGCACGGGTGAAAATAGTTACCTGTCAAAAGTTATGGAGATGGTTAAACAAGCGCAATCGGAAAAATCAAAACTAGAATCCATTTCAGACCGTGTAGCCAAGTGGTTATTCTATATTGCCTTATTCGTAGGTGTGTTAGCATTTATCGGTTGGTTACTCGTAACGAAAGATTTGTCTCTAGCATTTGAACGAATGGTTACAGTTTTTATTATTGCCTGTCCCCATGCGTTAGGCTTAGCAATTCCTTTAGTGATTGCTAGAAGTACCTCCATTGCTGCTAAAAATGGCTTACTTTTAAAAAATCGGAATGCATTAGAACAAGCCAATAAGGTTGAATATGTGTTGCTGGATAAAACTGGAACTTTAACAGAAGGACAATTTACAGTTACTGGCTTAGAATTAATGAGTAAGCAGTTTACTAGAGAAGAAGCACTTAAATATATTGGGGCATTGGAAAAAAATGCAAATCATCCGTTGGCAATTGGGATCATGAACTATTTAAATAAACAAGCCGTTCAACCTTATGAAGCCCATAATCTGCAAGCTTTATCAGGCGTAGGACTGGTTGCTACTGTTCAAAACCAAGAAGTCAAAATAGTCAATGAAAAAGAAGTTGCACGGTTACAGTTAACCTTCGATGAAACAATTAAAACAAACTATCAAGAGCAAGGAAATACCTTGAGCTATTTAATCATCGCTGGTCAATTAGTCGCACTGCTTGCTTTAGGAGATAAAGTCAAACCAGAAGCTAAAACATTTATTGCAGAGTTACAAGCGCAAGGAATTACGCCAGTCATGTTAACAGGGGATAATCAAACAGCCGCCAGTGCAGTTGCTAATTATTTAGGAATGAAGGAATACTACGCAGAGCTCTTACCAGAAGATAAAGAAAAAATTGTGCAACAATATCTTACTGAGGGACATCAGGTCATGATGGTAGGAGACGGTATTAATGATGCACCAAGTTTAGCCCGTGCTTCAATCGGCATTGCGATAGGCGCTGGTACAGATGTAGCGATTGATTCGGCAGATGTTGTACTGACGGATAGTGATCCTAAAGATATTTTAAGGTTCTTAGATTTAGCCAAACAAACACGACGTAAAATGATCCAAAATCTTTGGTGGGGAGCTGGGTACAATATTGTCGCCATTCCTTTAGCGGCTGGGGTTCTTGCACCAATTGGGATTGTTTTAAATCCAGCTGTAGGTGCTGTCTTGATGTCATTAAGTACAATTATTGTAGCAGCAAATGCTATGACACTGCATATTTCAAAAAAATAATTCGATATAATTGTAGAGAGCGGAAAGTAATCAATACTTTTTGTTCTCTATTTTTTTCTTCTTAAAAAAATTTTTGCCTTATTTGACGTATTCTTATAACAAGGGAGTGAAAGGGGACGATATATGGATTTCAAGGAATTATTGTCTTTTGAACATAAAAATATGTTGGAATTGTTGGATTTACTGCAACAAGAGCAGACATTTTCTGTTTTGATGGCTGCAGAAAAACTAAAGGTGAGCGACAAAACCATCCATTGTTACATTCAACGTTTTGAAAAAAAGCAGGAAACGTTTAAGATAGAAGGGCTTTGTAAGATTTATACAACGACCAAAGGAATTGTAAAATATCGTGAATTATGCGTTTGTGGCTTGGCTCGATTTAGACAAAAATTTTGTTATTTTATTCCCGAATTTTATATTTTACGTTGTCTAATTGAAGAGCGAATCAATTATGCGCAATTGACCCAGGTATTGGGATTACAGGAATCAACTCTTCGGAAGAAACTTTCTAATATTCGACGTTGGCTAGTTAATTTTGATATTATTGTACGTCAAAAACATTACGATTTAACTGGCAATGAATGGCAAATTCGACAGTTAATCCTTTGTTTTTATTTGTTTTTTCAAGAAAGCTGTCTAGAAGAAAACAGAGAAATGACTCGGAAAATCATTACCTTTTTTGAGTTGGATTTAAATGTAGCACAACAGAATCATCTTAGTTGGCTAATTTATATTTGGGAGAAACGATATAGAGGCGGGCATGAAATTTCAGTGCCAAATGCTAATTTATTTCAACAAACAAGTGCTTTTTTTTATTTATTTCGTGTGGAAGTGTTGAGCACTTCTTTTATGTCTCTTAAAGAACAAAAAGCGTTATTTGTGATTCTTGAAGCACATTTTGGTGGTTGTTTTGGCAAGAGAGCGCGAAAGTATTTTATTCATGAGCAAATGAAAATAGAAAGTTTATGCTTAAAAACAGCTATTTTTATTATGAAAGAAATTAGGAGAAATTTTACACAACATCATTTTAATTATCAAGAAATTCATTTATGTCGATTTTTAAGTACGCATATGAATAGTTTATTAGACGGACAAGCATGGTTGCCAGCTCATAAACAGGAACAAACACTTGCTGCTCGTTATCAACAAACCTGGCACAGATTACAAAAACTTATTAGGCTTTTAAAACGCCTATATCCAGTCTTTACTTCAGTAAAAGAACGGGAATTGACGAGTTGCTATTTTTATCACATCCTAGATTTATTTAACCCGATTTTATATGAAAAAAAATATATTATTTGCCTATTGACGGACTTTCCTCCAGAAAAGGAACAAGCGTTGGGACAATCTATAAAAAGCTATTTCAGTGAAAAAAAGAATATTACAATTATTCATGGAAAACCAACGTATCAACTTCACCAAGCACATCTCTTAATTGTCAATCATTTGTTTCAGATGAACGTAGCGCTTTCTTCTGAGACAGTTGTTTATTTGCCAGAGGAATTATCTCCTGCTTTTTTTGAAAAAGTCGAAGCGAATCTATCGTAAGAAGTCCAAATTTGTCTAAATAGTGTTAAAATGAAGAAGTAAGAGGAATGGATGAGGAGGATATTAAAATGAAACAACTGCAATTTGGTACAAGTGACGAAACAGTTTCTTCGGTTATCTTAGGATGTATGCGCTTAAATGGTGCTGAAAATCCTCAACAGGTAATTGAAACTGCTTATGATCATGGCATTACATTTTTTGATCACGCCGACATTTATGGTGGCGGCGACTGCGAAACCATTTTTGGTAAGGCCTTAAAAGAAAGTACCATTCGTCGTGAAGATATTTTTATACAAACGAAATGTGGGATTCGTCAAGGCTTTTTTGACTTTTCAAAAGCACATATTTTAGAAGCGGTCGAAGGGAGTTTACAGCGTTTAGGTGTAGATTCAGTCGATGCATTATTGTTGCATCGTCCAGATACTTTAGTGGAACCAGAAGAAGTAGCTGAAGCTTTTCATTTATTAGAAAAACAAGGAAAAGTTCGCTATTTTGGTGTAAGTAACCAAACGCCAGGACAAATTGAACTTTTAAAAACAGCTGTTAAACAACCGTTATTAGCCAATCAATTACAATTTGGCATCAAGCATACTGGCATGGTGGATCAAGGCTTACAAACAAATATGGAAATATCAGGAAGCATTGATTATGATCATGGTATTTTAGATTATTCACGGTTGAAACAAATGACTATTCAAGCATGGTCACCGTACCAATATGGTTATTTTGAAGGTGTCTTTATTGGAAATGAAAAATTCCCTGAGTTAAATCAAAAATTAAGCGAATTGGCTGAAAAATATCAAACAACGCCAACTGGTTTAGCCAGCAGCTGGATTCTGCGCCACCCTGCTAATATGCAAGTCATCGCAGGAAGTATGAATCTTGGTAGAATTGAAGAAATTGCTAAAGCAGCAGACATTGTGATTAGTCGCGAAGATTGGTACGATATTTATCGTGCAGCGGGAAATGTTTTGCCGTAAAAAGATTCTCATACTTGTGAAGATCCAGCGTGTATTGCTGATTGATTTTGGTATTTGATATAGTTGTCACTAAGGAACTATGTCAAATACCTTTTTCTTTCATTCTGCAATCGCCGTCTACTGCAAATTCTGTAGTTTTTTGTTAAAATAGAAAGGAAACTAGTTTGCTAAAGATGAGGGGAAAAAAATGACCAAAAAAAAATTATTACTCGTTGATGGAAACAGTGTAGCCTTTCGTGCATTTTTTGCGCTACATAACTCATTAGAACGATTCAAAAATAAGAACGGCTTGCATACAAATGCTATTTATGCGTTTAACAATATGTTTGAAAATGTAATGCAAAAAGAAATGCCTACTCATGTTTTAGTCGCTTTTGATGCAGGGAAAACCACATTCAGAACAGAATTTTATTCAGAATATAAAGCCGGACGTTCAAAAACACCGGGGGAATTTAAAGAACAAATGCCGTATATTCGTGAACTTTTAGAAGGTTTAGGCGTAAAATATTATGAACTACCTAACTATGAAGCAGATGATATTATTGGTACATTAGCCAACAAAGTTGATAAAGATGAATTTGATGTTGTCGTGTTATCAGGGGACCGAGATTTGACACAATTAGCGACGGACACTGTCAAAGTAGATATCACTGTTAAAGGAGTTAGCGATATTGAATCATATACGCCTGAGCATATTGCTGAAAAATATGATGGGTTAACGCCTAAGCAAATTATTGATATGAAAGGGTTGGCTGGCGACACGTCGGATAACATTCCAGGTGTAACGAAAATCGGTGAGAAAACCGCGATTAAGCTGTTAAAACAATATGGCTCAGTTGAAGGGGTTTATGAGAATATCGATGAAATGAAAAAAAGCAAAATGAAAGAAAACTTGATTAATGATAAAGAGCAAGCCTTTCTTTCTAAACGTTTAGCGACAATTGAAGTCAATGCACCAGTCGAAGTCAATGTAGAAGACTTGGCATATGAAGGGAAAAACTTAGAAAAATTGGTTCCTTTTTATAAAGAAATGGATTTTAAACAATTTTTAGCTAAGTTGGACATTACAGAAGAACCTGTTGAAATGGAAGATATTTTATTTGAAGTAGTCGAAGATCAGTTAACCAATGAAATGTTTACAGACGATATGGCTCTTTATGTTGAGATGATGGAAGATAACTATCATACGTCACCGATTGTCGGCCTTGCTTGGGGCAACAACAAGAAGATTTATACCACGAATAATTTAGCTGTTTTTGAAAGTCAGCCATTTATTGACTGGTTGATGGATGAGACACGTAAAAAAAATGTCTACGATGCAAAACGGACGTACGTTGCACTAAATCGCTATGTAGGAAAAATGACAGGGATTGCCTTTGATGTTTTATTGGCTGCTTATTTACTTGATACCAATGACAATAACGCTGATATTGAAGGTGTAGCACAACATTACGGATATGATGCGATTCAATCTGATGAAGCCATTTATGGAAAAGGGGCCAAAAAAGGCTTGCCAGAGGACGAAGAAGTTTTCTTTGGTCATTTAGCACGTAAGATTAAAGCAATTCAATTTTTAACAAGCAAATTAGATAGCGAATTAACAGAAAAAAATCAAGCTTATTTATTCTATAAAATGGAATTACCACTTTCTCGTATTTTAGGCGATATGGAAATAACTGGTATCCGTGTTGATGCCACACGCTTAAAAGAAATGCAAGTAGAATTTTCAGAACGCTTGAAAGAAATCGAAGAAAAAATCTATGCAGAAGCTGGCGAAGAATTTAATTTGAATTCACCTAAACAATTAGGCGTTATTTTATTTGAAAAAATGGGCTTACCTGTGATCAAAAAGACGAAAACTGGCTATTCAACAGCGGTAGATGTTTTAGAACAACTAAAAGAACAAGCACCAATTGTGGCAGATATTTTAACTTATCGTCAAATTGCCAAAATTCAATCGACCTATGTTGAAGGACTCTTAAAAGTAATTCAGCCAGATAATAAAATTCATACTCGGTATGTACAAACACTGACACAAACAGGACGATTAAGCTCAGTAGATCCTAATTTACAAAACATTCCTATCCGTTTAGAAGAAGGCCGAAAAATTAGAGAAGCGTTCGTACCAAGAGAGGATAATTGGTTGATTTTCTCTTCTGATTACTCTCAAATTGAGTTACGTGTGCTCGCGCATATTTCTAATGATGAGCATTTAAAAGAAGCGTTTGTGGAAGGGCAAGATATCCATGCCAGCACTGCAATGCGAGTTTTCGGTGTTGAAAAAGCAGAAGATGTCACACCTAACATGCGTCGTCAAGCTAAAGCGGTGAATTTTGGAATTGTCTATGGTATCAGTGATTATGGCTTGTCTCAAAACTTAGGCATTACTAGAAAGCAAGCGCAACAATATATTGACACCTATTTTGAAAAATATCCAGGCGTGAAGCAGTATATGGAAGAGATAGTCCGCGATGCCAAAGACAAAGGCTATGTGGAAACATTGTATCATCGCCGTCGTTATTTAAGTGATATTAATTCAAGAAACTTTAATCTACGTTCGTTCGCTGAACGCACAGCGATTAATACACCGATTCAGGGAAGTGCCGCAGATATTTTAAAAATTGCGATGATTGAAATGGCGCGTCGTTTAAAAGAAGAAAAATTACAAGCGACAATGTTATTACAAGTGCACGATGAATTAGTTTTTGAAGTACCAGAATCAGAATTAGAACAATTAAATCAACTCGTCAAAGAAGTGATGGAGCACGCAGTTTCCTTACATGTGCCACTTATCACCGATAGCAGTTGGGGAAAAACATGGTATGAAGCAAAATAATAGCTTACCCATTAAGAACGATGAATAAAATAAGGATAAGTAGGATCTGGACGTTGATATCTAAGCGTTCAGACCTCTTTATATAAAGGAGCAAAAATAATGCCAGAATTACCAGAAGTAGAAACAGTGCGAAAAGGACTTGAAAAACTTGTTGTAGGAAAAACCATTCAAGAAGTCATTGTTTTTTGGCCAAGAATTATTGAATCACCAGAAGTTGATGTATTTCAAGGTCAATTAGCTGGTCAAACGATTGAAGGGATTGAGCGAAGAGGAAAATTTCTGATTTTTAAATTGTCTGATAATGATATGATTTCTCACTTACGGATGGAAGGAAAATATGAGTTTCATCAGGCTGATGATGAAATTGCCAAACATACCCATGTAATGTTTACTTTTACAGATGGCACGCAATTACGTTATTTAGATGTACGGAAATTTGGCCGTATGACATTGGTTCCTAAGAATCAAGGTCATCAATATAAAGGGATTTTAGCTTTGGGCCCAGAGCCAACACCAGACGTTTTCCAATTAGCTTCTTTTCAACAAGGCTTGAAAAAGCATCATAAAGCAATTAAGCCATTGCTGTTAGATCAAAAACTAGTGACGGGCTTGGGGAATATTTATGTAGATGAAGCACTTTGGCACGCGCAAATCCATCCAGAACAACCAGCAGATTCCTTAAAACCTGCGGAAGTTGCTACGTTGTATCAAGCAATTATTGACGTCTTGGCACGCGCTGTTGAAGCAGGTGGAACCACCATCCGCACCTATCTAAACGCGTTAGGAGAAGCAGGGACTTTTCAAGTAGCGTTGAATGTCTATGGGCAAACAGGCTTACCTTGCAATCGTTGTGGTACGCCAATTGTTAAAACAAAAGTGGCACAACGTGGTACGCATTATTGTCCACAATGCCAACAATTGAAAGGTCGTCGATTGAAATGACAAAAGTTTTAGGCATTACAGGAGGGATTGCGACAGGTAAAAGTACGGTTGTTGCTCTTTTAAAAAAAGCAGGTTATCCAATTGTTGACGGCGACATTATCGCCCGCGAAATTGTTGCAAAAGGGCAACCAGCCTTAGCCGCAATCGTTGAAACTTTCGGACCAGAAATAGTATTAACAACTGGTGAATTGGATCGGAAAAAATTAGGACAATTAATTTTTGCTAGTCCTCAAAAAAGAGAGCTGTTAAATGAAACGCTGAAACCTTTTTTAAGAAAAGAAATTTTACGTCAAATTGAAGAAGCTAAAAAGAAAGCCTCCCTGGTTATTGTTGATATTCCTCTGCTTTATGAAGCTCATTATGAGGCGATTATGGATCAAGTTGCTGTGGTATATGTACCAGAAAAGATTCAAAAAGAGCGTCTGATGGCCCGAAACCAATTAACAGAAGAAGAAGCGCAACAACGAATTGCTAGCCAATGGCCGATTGAAATGAAAAAAGAACGAGCAGATATCGTTTTTGATAACCAAGGAACTAGAGAAGAAACGGAACAACAAGTGAAGAAGTGGCTAGAGGAACAAACTGGAAAGAAGTGAATATTTTTTAAATGGCGTAAAATGTTTTGAAAATTTCAGAAAAAACAGTGAAAGTCTTTGTTTTTATTAAAGAATGGCAAAGATTCAACTAAGAACCAGTTCTAAAGACCTAGTAATAGCGCAATTTCATGTTATAATATAGGCAACAAAAATTATACAGAATAGAAGAGGTGAACGTTATGCGTTGTCCAAGATGTCATCATAATAATTCCCGTGTTATTGATAGCCGTCAAGCAGATGATGGACGTGCAATTCGCCGTCGTCGTGAATGTGAAAATTGCAGTTATCGGTTCACTACATTTGAAAGAATTGAAGCGGCGCCATTACTTGTAATCAAGAAAAATGGGGATCGTGAAGAATTTAATCGTGATAAAATTTTGCGTGGGCTCATTCGCTCTGCGGAAAAAAGACCCGTTGCTATGGAACAAATGGTTCAAATTGTCGATAATGTTGAAAATCGAGTGCGTAGTTTAGGGGAAAATGAAGTCTCTACAACGCTTATCGGTGAATATGTGATGGAAGATTTAGTCAATCTAGATGAAATTGCCTACATCCGCTTTGCGAGTGTTTATCGACAATTCAAAGATATGAGCGTGTTTTTGAAAGAGTTACAGGACATTGTCGACAAAGCAAAATCTTCTTCTCCTGACTCAGAAAATTAAAAAGGAGGTCTTTCTTTGAAAGGAAATCGGCAAAGAATCCAACCAAAAAATATTTTTCAAGCGGTTATTGATTCACCGCTTTCTGATCAAGAGAAAGAGGTTTTAACCTTTTTATATCAACCAATTGTCGGCGCCAATGCGTTTAGTTTATATTGGCTTTTGTTATCTGAAACAACAGACTCAGAGGAGAATGGCTCGCTGTTTCATGCAGATTTAATTAGTTTGCTGGACTTGAGTTGTCAACAATTAGAAGAAGCTTGCTACAAATTAGAAGGCATTGGGTTGCTAGAAACGTATAAAAAAACAGATCGGGAATTAGGAGATTGTTATTTATATTATTTAAAAGCACCTGAAACAGCCGCTCGTTTTTTTAAAGATGAAGTGTTAGCTTTAGTGTTATTTAATCGGGTTGGACAACGGAAATTTGATCAATTAGTGCAAAAGTTCCAACCGCATCCTACTAAAACAGAGGGCTATCAAAATGTTTCCGCTAGCTTTCAAGAGGTTTATGCCTTTAAAGAAGAACAAATTGTTTCCGAAGCGAACCGATTGACAACGATTCAAGAAACTTTTTCTCAAAAAGAAAAATCGAAGAAAATTTCTGTATCAACGGATTCTTTTGATTGGCACTATTTTGTGGAAGGTTTGCACCGTTTAGGTTTACAACTGCCTGAAGATGAGGCTAGTTTTCAAGAAGAAGTCTATGTTTTTCATCAATTATATGGCATCAATGAGTTAGATATGGTAGACTTTGCTTCGAAATCATTTGACTATTATACAAGTCGAATTTTGCCTAAGGAATTAGTGCGAACGATTCATCAAGCGTTTGATCCTGATAAAAAACCACAATCAACAAACGTAGTGACAAACAAGCAAGCACAATTGACGGTGGAAGAGCAACAAACGTATCGATATAACGCATTAAAAATGAATGGTTTTTCTGAACTGGATATTCAAATGATTATGGATAGTGAAAAGAATCCGCCTATTCAATATTTAGAAGCTTTAAAAAATATTCGAGGCGGCTATACGACACCACAAGAACGTTCATTAGTGAAATATTTGGTTGCCAAATCAGGCTTACCGACTAGTGTGATTAATATTTTGATTAACTATGTTTACAATATTCAACAACAACCGACTTTAAAAGCGGAGTATGTGAATCGAATTGCGAATGAATGGGGACAAAGTGGCATTCATTCACCAGAAAAAGCAATTGAACATGTCAGAGAATTGGCAAAACAAAGCCAAACCAAACAAAAACAGCGACAACAAAATTATTCAGGGAAACGCCAAACTGTTCGACAAGAGCGATTGCCAGAATGGGCAGATCAGCCAAACGATGAAACAAAACTTTCCCCAGAAGAACAAGCCGAGTTAGATCGACAAATTCAAGAATTTTTAAACCAAGGAGGTGACCAATGATGGAAGACGTAGGAAAAGAAATGTCAAAAATTATCCAGAAGCGTGACATCAATGAACGATATGAAGAACTGGTTAACGAAGTATTGAAAGATCAAGATGTTCAAGCCTTTATACAAGCAAACCGAGAGCGTTTAACCGATGAAGATATTCGTAAAAGTTATGCTAAGCTGTATGAATTTGTTCAAGAAAAAAAGAAATTTCAAGTAAACGATCCGGCAATGATTGCCCCCGGCTATGAGCCAAGATTAATGTTGAATTTTCATTACATTGATGTAACGTATGTCCCAACGGCTGATTTAATCGCCCGTCAGAAGGAAGAAGAAATTCGTAATCGAGTAAGGGCAATGGACATGCCAAAAGATGTCCGAGAAGCAAATTTACGAGATTTCGATCCATCTTCTCAAGGTCGAGCCAAAGCGTTAGCAGAAGCAATGCAATTTTTAAGAGAATATCCTGCGACACCAAAAGAATTTCATAAAGGGCTCTATTTACAAGGCCCCTTCGGTGTAGGAAAATCTTTCTTATTAGGTGCGATGGCTAATGCTTTAGCAGAACGTGGATTTACTACGACAATTGTTCATTTTCCAACATTTACAGTAGAAATGAAGCAAGCCATTGGTCGCGATCAAGTTGGTGAAAAGCTCGATGCAGTAAAAAAATCCCCTATATTAATGATTGATGACATTGGTGCGGAATCCATGACTAGTTGGATTCGTGACGACGTTTTAAGCGTAATCTTGCAATACCGAATGCAAGAACAATTAGTTACTTTTTTCTCTTCCAATCTAGATTTAAAAGCTTTAGAAGAGCATTTAACCGTGACGCAACGAGGAGAACAAGAGCCGCTAAAAGCCAGACGAATTATGGAACGTGTGCGTTATCTGTCAAAAGAGATTACGATGACAGGAAATGATCGACGAAACGGTTAAAGCAATCCTTTTATTTTTATGGATTGCTTTTTTTCTTGCGCTTGAAGATGTAGCGTAAGTTTCGCAAAAACAAGTACTTTTGTGTACACTGACAATAAAGAAGTGAGGAAAAGAGGCGTAACAATGAAGAGAAAACTTTGGATTTTTATTGGGGTATTCGTGGTGCTTCTGGGAGGATATTTTCTTTTGTTTAGAGAAAAATCCTATAAAGTAGAGGTGGAAAAAGTGAATCCAAAAATTCAACGCTTAATGTCGACAGACAAATAACATTTTTTAACAAAACATGAATTTCACACAAAAGAAACAGCTGAACGCAAAGATTTGTTGAAGTTTTTTATTGAAACCCGGCTCAAAACAGACGGCGGCTTTTTAACCAATTATTTACCAGATGCTGAACGCAAAGATGTCGCCACAGGACATGAATTGCTAAGTGAGTCTTCGGGTCTATATTTGCGTAATTTAGCTTTTGATACGCAGGGACGTTTTGATAATTTTTACAAGCAGACGAAAGACACCTTTTACGACGGCGTCCAATTTAGTTATCGAATTGACGAGCAAGGCAATAAATACAATGTCAATGCCTCGATTGATGATTTACGGATCATTCGTTCATTAATTGAAGCAGGGGGTCATTTTAAAACAGATCAGTATGATCAAGAAATTAAAAAATTAGGCAAGAGTTTTATGAAAACCTCTATGAAAGATAATATTCTAATTGATTTTTACGATAGTAAATCAAAACAACAGTCTTCAGAAACTTCTTTGTTTTATATTGACTTAATTACGCTGGGTTATCTATACAAAGAATTTGGGATTTCAGCAGACTACTTGCAGTATCATTACCAATTAATAGATGATGGCTATATTTCTGATGATTTACCTCTTTATCAAACGAAGTTTAATCATCAAACAAATAAATACGAAAACAACGGAACACTTAATATTATTGAATCTTTATTAACGATTGTCCATTTAAGTGAAGTGGGTATGGCGAAGCAGACTAGTATTGATTTTGTGCGAAAACAAGTTCAGCAAGGAACGCTTTTTAACTCGTATGATTTAAATGGATCGCCCGTGGATAAAAATCAATCTGCAGCTAGTTATGCGATAGCGGCTTTAATTGGTGTTGCCGAAAATGACAAAGAGTTGTATCGTGCGGCAATTACAGTACTTAATAATTTTCAAATTATGGATTCAAGCAGTCCGATTTATGGAGGATTTGGTGATAAATTACGAAACAAGTCTATTCCTATAATAACTTAATGGCTCTTTTGGCCTATGATTTCTAGATGAGGTGAAAGCATGGAAAAGATCAAAAAATACATGAACTCGGCTTTTGAATGGTTGAGTCGTTATATTTCTCCAAGTCTTTTGGCCGTTTTAGGGATTGGGTTAGTGACAAGCATTTTGTTATTCGTTTATCCGATTAATGGCTTGGGAGATAATGGCGAGTATTTTCGTGTGTTAAATTCAAATAGTCTTTATCGTGTCAATGGTGATAGCTACGACAATGTGGCCTATTTTGTTAAGGACTTTTCAATTATGCGTTATTTTAATGAAACAACGACGCACTTTGTTTCCACTCAACAATTTTTCATCACCATTGCCATTTGGCTTAATAAACTTTTTTATAGTCAAACACTTTTCGATATTAGTTTCTTAGGTTTCGTTTATCTTAGTTGTTTTTTAGTGTCAATTTATATTCTGGTACGAGGCTTAACCGAAGGCGTGTCTTTGAAAAAAAGTTATCTTATCTCCTTGTTGGTTATTTTCATCTTGGGGGATACCTCCTATACGATTTATTTTAATTCCTTTTATACAGAAGCGACGAGTTTTTTACTTTCTGTGAGTGTCTTAGCATTTTCAGTCTATTTTTATCGGGTGACGAAACCATGAACTTGGCTCAGAAGAATAGTTTTGGTTATCTTGGCACAAGCAGTAGTACTTTTAATAGGGACAACACGCCAAGAATATTTGCTGATTATTGGCGTAATTATTGCTGGATTAGGATTTTTTGTCTACTTGTCACAACGTTACCAACGATTGTCAATGACGGCCTTTTTAATTGCGTTGATTGGTTTTACAACGTTAGCAGCTTTTATCGTTCCTAACGATATCTATGAACGTGATGTCTACCACAGCATGACGCGCGGTGTAATGAAGGATAGTAAGGTTCCGGATAAACGGATGTCAGAGGGCGGAATCAACCCGCAATATGGGTTGCAAAAGGGACGTTCCTACTTTGAAGAATACAGTTCTGTATCACCAACTTCTGAACAAATGAAAAAAGATTTTTTTGATAAAACGAGTTTTGGATGGGTGTTATTGAATTATTTAAATTATCCATCTGAATTATGGCAAGGACTGAATTCAGCGGTCCCAAATGTTTACTTAGTAAAGCCTAATAATGTGGGGAATTTTGAGAAAACGACGGGGCGTGCACCGCTGGAACAATCTAAATTTTTTATGGTGTATAACCGTATTAAAGCCAGTTTTTTTCCTAAAAACTTTGCTTTCTATCTATTATTAGGCGTGATTCTGTTTGGTTTATATGGCGTTGGTTTATACAGAGGACTCAAGAGAAACGAACCCAGATTAGTTTTTCGCTTCTTTTTAATGACAGGAATTTATCTAAATTTATTAGTTGTTTTCATTTCAACAATTATTATTGATGGGGATAGTGACTTAGTACGTCATTTGTTTTTAGTCTCAGTATTTTTAGATTTTCTCTTGTTACAAATTGTTTCTGATGTTATTGGTAAACGAATGTGGCAAGATACAACACCACAAGTCATTGGGGAGGTAGAGGGAATTGAAAAATAAACAATATCTTATTGGCTGGGTGTGTTTCTTACTCTTTTTCGTTTTTTGTGGCTTTGCCAAACCGGCGCTGGCTGCACCAAGTAAACATGTCTTACTTGTCTATGACAGCTTGAATATTGCTGGGAAAAAAGAAAATGATGTGGATGCTTTACAACGAGTGTTGACGAGTTTTGGAGTAGAAGTTCAGAGTGTGGCGGTGTCAGACTATGTGCCTGGAGAATTGCTAAATGATGGCTATGACAGTTTGATTTCTATGGTGAATTGGCCTGAACAAGCCGGCGTTATTGCCTCCGATTTTCTAGCAGATCGAGTTCATTTTAAAGGCAAACAATTACACATTGGTCGAAACATGCGTGACGATGAAAAACAATATTTTAGCGGTACGTGGAAAGAATTAAGTCATCGTCAATATCGGTTAGAAGATGAAAAAAACCGTTTTTCTCAAGTATTGCCTTTTCAAGATCAATCAGTTGTGCTGGAAAATACGCAAGGTCAGACGGTTGGCCGATTAAAAACACAAGAATTAGCACCAGAAGAATATCCATTTGGTGTAATTGAGAATGGGCATGCTTTTCTACCAATGTTTGAACGCAAAGGCGCTGTTTTTTTAGAAAGCTTAGACGTGATTAGTCAATGGCTGGAAAGTGAAAAAATGTCACGGCCGTTTTTGACGATTTCTGATTTTAACCCGTTAAGAGATATGTCTGTGGCAACCTATTTGCAAGAAGAATTAGTTAAAACCACGTATCCTTATATTTTATCCAGTACGAGCGTTTCACAAAACAATACGATTTTACCTTATAAACTATTTACGAATGCGTTACGTGCGTTTGCTTCGACGGGGGTTATTTTCTTAGAAACACCGGTCGTTAACAATGTTGATTTAAATGACCAACGTGCCTTGAAACAATTGATGGAGCAGCAGATTAGTTTATTGGTCGACAGACATGTCTATCCAGTAGGCATTTCTGCTCCAGGATACTGGAATCAAGACCTTCAATACCAAGAGGATGGTCTAGCAATTAGTGATACAGTGATTCTAAGAGAAAATCCGCCGATTGAACGCGTTTTTTATCGGAACCAAACGGGAGAATCAATCACTTATAAAAATGCTTTGTTTGATTTACCGTATGATTATTTATCGGGGATTGAATGGACGGATAAAGATAATCCGAATGACTATCGATTTCCAATGCCGACCACCATTAGTTTTTCATTTCCAAATTCTAAAAAAGAAGTGGATCATCTAATTCAAGAAGTCAAGGAAGCACCAATAGTGTTTAGTGTTTCAGAAGCGGATCAACATTTCACTGTTCAAACACAAACGCAGAAAATCGAATTTCGGAATAATCGGTTCTTCTTAAACAATCAAATTGTCAATGGTTTGGCTGATACAGGGGCCTCAACAGTTGAAAAACAACGATTTACAGGCTTATTTTCATTCTTTTTCAGTATTACAAACAATATTTTGATTGGCGTTGTCACGCTGACTTTAATCATCCTGATTATTTTGTTTATGATTGGACGAAAGAATTATCGGTCGAAATATATTAATAAGGAGGAAGACAAATGACCATTGCTGACATTGTAATGTTAACAGCAACTATCATTATTTGGAGTCTACTAATTGTAAATATTCTCTTAGTTATTTTTGGCTATGTTTATTATTTAAAAACAGATCCTGTCGCACCACCACCTGTAGAGGACGAAGACGCGCCGTTTGTTTCAATTATGGTGCCGGCCCATAATGAAGGAATTGTCATTGTGCGAACAGTTGAAGCGTTATTGAATTTTAATTATCCGCAAGATCGCTATGAAATTATTGTGATTAATGACAACTCAAGTGATAATAGTGCTGAGCTTTTAGCGAATGTCCAAAAAAAGGCGGTTAATCGAAATTTGCAGATTATTAATACAGACAATATAACAGGTGGGAAAGGTAAGTCTAATGCCTTAAACATTGGTTTCAAGCAAGCCAAGGGGGACGTGATTGCCATTTATGATGCGGACAATACACCTGAACCGAATGCACTCCGTTATTTAGTTGGAGAGTTAATCGCTAGTGAGGAATACGGCGCGGTTATTGGTAAATTTAGAACGAGAAATCGCAATGCAAGCTTGTTGACACGCTTTATTAATATCGAAACACTGGCCTTTCAATGGATGGCACAAGCCGGTCGTTTTCAATTATTTAAGTTATGCACGATTCCTGGCACAAATTTCATTGTTCGTCGTAGTATTATTGAAGCCATTGGCGGCTAGGATGACAAAGCGTTAGCCGAAGATACAGAAATCAGTTTCCGCATCTATATGATGGGCTATAAAATTAAGTTTCAACCAAAAGCAGTGACGTGGGAGCAAGAGCCACAAACTTTGTCAGTTTGGTTCCGACAACGGACGCGATGGGTCAAAGGCAATATTTATGTCATTGTTAAAAATGCTAAATTATTGTTTAATCCTAAAGCGAGTCGGATCCGTTTTGATATTTTATATTTCTTGTCCATTTATTTTCTCTTAATGACATCGCTCGTTTTGTCAGACATCATGTTAGTTTTATCAATGTCTGGTTACTTAACAACGACCCTGCAAGGATTTAGCAATTCCTTGTGGTTGTTAGCGATTTTGTTATTTATTTTCAGTACTTTTGTCAGTATTACAACCGAAAAAGGCGAAATGACTTTAGAGAATATCTTAATTATTGCCTTGATGTATATTACATACAGTCAGATGTGGCTAGTAGTCGCCGCTTATGGCATGGTGATGTATATTAAAGAAAATGTTTTTCATAAACAAACACAAACAAAATGGTACAAAACTGAACGATTTAAATAAGGAGGAAACGTGCAATGAAACAAAAAACAGTCACTTTAATAGGGTTGTTCTTCTGGCAATTCTGATTGGTATCGCAAGTCCGACCGTATACGCCGAAAACAAAGAACAAGACAACCATACCTTTACACAACCTTTTCAAAATAAAACAATCTCTTTAACAGGTACTTCTGTCCGTAGCACCATGTATTTTACAAAAATTGATTATTGGGACGTAAAAAAAGCATCATTCAATATGACCTACCAAATCACACAATTAAAAAATAATCAGACCTCAGATGTAACTGTGGCAGTTAATGGTGTGAAGTTTTATTCTTGGCGTCCTGAAAATACGACTGGTATTCAACAAAAGACGATTGAAATCCCTTTGGAACTGATTAAAGAGACAAATACATTGACTGTTGAAGGCCAAATTATTAATCAGGCAGGAAACGACATGTATAATTTAATTGAAACTCCAGCAAATTGGTTAACGATGTATGAAGGATCTAACGTAAACTTCCAATACGATTTACAATTACCAGAGAATACGATTCATTCTTTTTATAATCATTTTGTGGGAGCAGACACGATTGCGAATAAACACAGTGTTATTTTGACACCAGAAAATGCATCGGAAAAAGAATTAGCTGCAGCGACCCATGCGTTAGCTGGTGCTGCTCGTTTGATTACTACCTCAGAAGAATTGTTGCCAATGGCTTCTTTGAACAAAGAACAGTCTGCACCCTATCAGTTGATTATTGCCAGCTATGATAAATTACCAGATCAGTATAAAAGTCAAATTGATAGCAAACGCGTGGAGGACCAGGCTGTCTTAAAATTTTTCAATCAACCAGATAAGCATGTTTTAGTAGCTACTTCAAAAGATGAGGACTTACTTGTTCGTGCGGGACGTTATTTAGCCAATTATGAATTAATGACCCAAACAGATAAAGAAGAGACAACAGTTGATGAGAATACCGATACGTTTAGTTCAACTTTAGAATTTGATGGAAATTATCCATTAACCTCAACGGGGGACAAACTAGAAGGGGCTTATCACCAAGAACAAACGTACTTTGTCAATTTACCAGTGGATCGAAACAATGCCAATGGAAGTCGTGTGCATTTACATTTTAAATACGCTGAAAACTTAGATTTTGATTCTTCTTTAGTGACGGTCTATGCCAATGATAAACCAATTGGCAGCAAGAAATTAACCGCTGCTCGTGCGAACGGTGATGAATTAAATCTCGAATTTCCAAAGAACTTAGAAATTGCTGATAGTTTTGTTTTAAAAGTTGCTTTTGATTTGAATGTTAAATCACCAGAAGTTTTGCGAAATGGTCAGACTCCATGGGCCTTTATTGAAAATAATTCGAATGCGTTTATTCAAACAGAAGAACTTAATGACATATTATTTAACAATTATCCGAACATTTTTATCAGAAGCCGTTCTTTTGCTGATTTAGCGATTTTATTACCAGAAAAAATGGACGATAACTATTTTAAAGTGTTGACCAATTTATTTAACTTAATTGGTAATTATGCCGAAAGTAATGTCGGTGAGATTACGTATTATAAAAAAGCGCCTAAAAATGCGGCATTAGAAAATCATAACTTGATTATTTTTGGTACGCCTAAGGATAATCCGATGATTCGTAAGTTAAACGATCAGTTATATTTCCATTATGATAAGGACTTCACACGTTTTGTTTCAAACGAGAAACTGAGTATCGAAAAAGATTATGGTAAACAAATCGGTACGGCGCAGTTAATGTTTTCTCCATATAATGCGAAAGCCGCAGCGTTAATCTTAACAGGAGCTAAATCACAAGGTGTCTTTTTAGCCTCTACACAAGTGAATACAGAGAAGAATACTTCTATGTACAAAGGAGATGCCATTGTGGTCGATCCGAACTATCGTCGCTATGATTATCGTTTCAAAAAACGTGTAAGCAACGTTAGCAACGAATCATTAGGTAAACGAATTGTCAATAATCATAAATTAATGATTTATCTATTTGTCTTCTTAATTGGTATGACTATTATTGGATTAAGTGCGTTCTTCATCGTGAAGAAGAATTTGAAAGGTGGGGAATAGAGTGAATCAAAAACGAGTGACCTTACTTTTGGATTTAACTTTGTTGGTAGGAATTGTTTTGGTTGTCGGCACAACCATCTTTATGGCCTTAGGAACGAATGATTTCTTTGTGGACTTAAGTTGTCTATTAATTTCAGTTATCTTAATTATCGTTACCTATTTTGTAGGAATTACAGCGGGGTTAACATTTTCGCTTATATTTATTTTTCTACAATTGACTTATGTTGTATATCAGTATGTCTATCATGATTTGTTTAGCTATGGCTCATTATTTTGGCTAATCATGCCGCCGCTCTACTGTTTAACAATCTATGCAGTGACTTATCAAATTCGTACGATTGAAGAAGAAAATATTCGCTTACGTAAAGAAACTTCACGGTTAAATGCGTTAGATGCAGTAACTAATTTAAGAACAGCAAAAATGTACGAGGAAGGATTCGATTTATTTTCTGACATTTCTACACGTTATGAAGCGCCGTTATATTTAGTCGTGATCCGAGTGGCCTATTGGGAAAGTATTCGTAACTTATTAAGTCCTGAACAAAAAAATGAATTGCTACAAATCGTGACAGCGGCGATTAAAGAGACAACGGATGATCGCTTCTTACCATACTTTATCGACGGCACACCGCCGACTTGGGCGTTATTAATTTTCCGCGATGGGGATGACGGATACACTACTAGAAAAGAATTCAAACAACAAGCTCAAGAGAAATTTGTCCATTCTGAAACCTTAAGAAATATTACTTTGACATTACAAGTTTCCTATACCAAATATGATCCTGCCGAATTTAACAACGCTTCAGAATTTTTAGGGGATGGAATTAATTCTCTTCAATATGATGTTTAAAAAGGAGGCAAACAAATGACTGAAAAACTTGCTGTTTTTACAGGGAAATTAGCAGATGCTGGTGTGTTAAATGAGACGCAGCCATTGTCAATGCGATTACATTTAGAAAATATCCAAGCAGAAAGTGATCCAGAATCCATTGTGCCCTTATTTTCTCATGGGGTAATTTTAAACATACTTGTTGAACAGTTAGAGGAAAGTATCCCACTGTCTCACTTGAAAAAAGGGACCAAAGTCCGTTTCACAGTCGTGGGCTTGCCGCCGATGACTATGTCAATTCCACCGCATGTTGGTGGGCAAGCGATTGAATTGATAGAAGAAATCTAAAAAGCTTCTGCATTAGCTATGATTATTAGCTAATGCAGAAGCTTTTTTTATTCAAAGGTCATTCTTTCAATTCGATCGAACGCTTCCTTTAATAAATCTAAATTTTGTGTTGCGGCTAAACGAATGTACTCATCGCCCGTTGTTTCACCAAATGCTTTTCCGGGAATCACTAATACTTGTGTCTCTTTTAAAAGCTTTTCCACAAAAGGGACGGAAGTTAGTCCAGTTTTTTGAATATTAATGAAGGCGTAAATACTTCCTTTGACTGGATGAAGCGAAAGGAAAGGAATCTTTGCTACTCGCTGGGCCACATACTCTAAACGTGTTTGGAACACTTCAACGATTGGGTCTACAAATTCGTCAAAATGTTGTAACGCATAGATTCCTGCTTGCTGTGACAACGTAGGCGCAGAATACGTAACGCCTTCATTAATTAATTTGGCTACTTCGTTAATATAGTCTGGGGCAATCATATAACCAATACGCCAACCAGTCATTGCAAAGGCTTTTGAAAAGCTACCAAAAGTGATAGTATTTTCTGGAGCAAACGTAGCCATGGGAGTAAACGTTTCTTGGAAACAAAAGGCTTCATAAACTTCATCTGAAAGAATGTATAAGTTGTGTTCAATCGCTACCTGTGCAATTTCTCTGAAAGTTTCTTCAGAGAAAACAGCGCCTGTCGGGTTATTCGGTGAATTAAGAATAATCGCTTTGGTTTTAGGCGTGATTTTTTCTTTCAAAAGAGCTACATCAATTTGGAAACCATCTTCTTCATAGGTTGGCAAAAAGACCGGAACGCCATCTGCTAAAAGAACTTGGTCTTTATAAGGAGAGAAATAAGGTTCATGAATAATCACTTCATCTCCAGGATTTAGAATCACTTGTAAGGCAAGGTACATTCCGTGCAGAGCGCCAACTGTGGCCCGGACTTGATTCGGTTGAAAAGATAATTGATAATGTGACTGATAAAACTGAATGACCGCCTCAATGAATGCCTCGCTACCATCAGAAGCGGTATATTTTGTATGCCCATTTTTGGCATCGTTAGCCGCTTGTTCGATAATCCGCTCATCGGTAATTAAGTCAGGGTCACCAATCGATAAATCGATTAAATTTGGGGTCTTTTTCGCCAATGTTGCAATATCCATGAGTAAATTTTCAGTAGGTTGTTGGTAACGTGTTGCGATATTCTTGCGATCCATACCAGGTGCTCCTTTTTATAAAACTTTTCTTAGAAAATCTTGTGTTCTTGGGTTTTGTGGCGCATCAAAAATTTCTTCAGGTGTGCCTTCTTCTTGAATAATTCCTGCATCCATAAAAATGACACGGTCCGCGACTTCTTTTGCGAAGCCCATTTCGTGGGTAACCACTACCATTGTCATCCCTTCAATAGCTAAATTTTTCATAACGGATAGCACTTCGCCCACCATTTCAGGGTCTAAGGCAGAAGTTGGTTCATCGAACAGCATCACGTCAGGGCGCATGGCTAAAGCACGAGCAATCGCTACCCGTTGTTGTTGCCCACCAGAAAGTTGAGCGGGATAATTTTCTTTTTTATCTGATAAACCAACTTGTTCCAGTAAAGAAAGAGCATGTTCTGTGGCTTCGGCAGCGGCTTCTTTTTTTACTTTAACAGGACTAATCGTTAAGTTTTCCAAGACATTTTTATGCGGGAAAAGATTGAAATTTTGGAATACCATTCCCATTTTTTGACGAAGTTGATCAATGTTGGTATTTTTATCTAATAAATTTTTCCCTTCAAATTCAACGCTGCCACCAGTTGGTGTTTCTAATAAGTTCAGGCAACGTAAAAAAGTACTTTTACCACTACCAGAAGGGCCAATAATTACGACAACTTCACCAGCTTCAATTTCTAAGTCAATTCCTTTAAGTACTTCATTTTTTCCGAATGTTTTCTGTAAGTTTTTAATGTTAATCACTAGTACTCATTCTCCTTTCAGCAACACCTAATAGACGCGAGATAGTAAAGGTTAGGACGAAATAAATCAACGATACAATTAAGTAAGGTAAGAAGGGTTTAAAACTTGCTCCTTGAACGTTGCCAGCTTGGAAAATTAGTTCTGAAACACCAATGACTGAAACAACGGAAGATTCTTTAATTACTGTAACAAATTCATTGCCTAACGCTGGTAAAATATTTTTAATAGCTTGTGGGAAAATGATGTATCGCATTGCTTGGTTTTGATTCATTCCCAAAGAACGAGCAGCTTCTAATTGTCCTTTATTAACTGCCTGAATACCAGCACGAATAATTTCTGCTACATATGCACCACTGTTTAGAGAAAGGGCAATACAACCAGCTGCTACTTTTGATAAGTCTAAACCAAGAACGCCTGTCCCGAAATAGACAATAAAAATTTGAACAAGCAAAGGAGTGCCACGAACATATTCAATATAAGCAATGGCAATGCCACGTAAAATTTTGGAATTGGCTAACTTCATTAAGGCAAGTAATGCCCCTAAAATGGCACCAAACAAAACACCAATGAAAGCTAGGAAAATGGTATAGCCTGCACCGTTAAGGTAGAACTTTCCATACTTTTGTAAAAAGCTTTGATCTTTTTGGAACATTAATTGATTGGCTTCTTTTTTATAACCGTCCATTAATTTTTGATCATTAATTTGTTTAATAGAGGCATTTACTTTCTCCGTCAAAACGGGCGCATCTTTAGGAAAAGCAACGGCAGTATCTTTTGAGCCTTTTTCAAAGGTAACATCAGCAAAAGCTAAATCCTCATTTTGAGAAACATAGGCTTCGCCAACCGGTTCTTCCATAACGACTGCATCTAATTTATTATTTTTTAGATTCATAATTAAATCTGGAATTTTTTGAAGAGAAGTAGGGACAGCACCGGTTAATTCGGTTTTAATTAATTCCTCTTGTGTCGTTTGCTTTTGGGCACCTGCACGAACGCCTTCGAAATCTTTAGTGGAATGAAATTTATCTTTGTCTTCTTTCCGAACAATGACTCTTTGTTGAACGTTCATATATGGTTGAGAAAAAGCCACTTCTTTTAATCGTTCAGGCGTTGGCGACATGCCAGAGATGACCATGTCAATCTTGCCAGTTTTTAAGGCCCCTAACAGAGCATCGAAGCCTAGTTCTTCGATTTTTAATTTAACGCCTAAATCGTCGGCAATTTTTTGAGCAATAGAAATATCAAAACCGACAATTTTATCTTCACCATCTACTTTTGCATGAAATTCATAAGGGGCATAGTCTGCGGATAAGCCGACAACTAGTTCTCCCTTTTGGATGATTTTGTCATAGACTGGATCGTTTTCGGCTGCAAAAGTTTCTTTAATAGGTAATAATGAGAGCAACAAGAATAAAATTGGTAAAATCGTCTGTAGCCATTTTTTACATTTGGTCATTTGCGTAAACTCCTTTTTGTATTATTTTTATAAATATTCAAAAAAAGCGAATAAATGTATAAAAATTTATTGTGTTATGATGTGGTTTATCATATCATAGAATATGTAAAAGGAAAAGTAGTAGAGTTGAAAAAATACAACTTTTTCAAAAAAATTTTGAAAAGTCAAAAATGAAGGGGATTTTCAAGATGGAACAATCATTAATTGTGAGAGGGACACCACAAGAGTATCTTTGCGAAATTGGTTCGTGGGAATTATTAGAAGGACAACTATTATGCAGAAATATTCATCGTGTATTCATTTTACACGGGACTGAGTCATGGCAAGCGGCAAAACCGTATTTTCCGACGTTTCAAAAAGTAACAGCTGTTTTTGAAAACTATGGAGGTGTTTGTACAGATCAACGTGTGCAAGAGTTAGAAGCGCAAGTGCTGGACAATCATTTAGAGGCCATCGTCGCTGTTGGTGGAGGAAAAGTGGCCGATTTGGGCAAAGCCTTAGCACACAAAATGGCGTTACCGGTAATTATTTTACCCACTTTAGCAGCTACTTGTGCACCGTGCACGCCATTGAGCGTAATGTATCGAGAAGATGGAGCAATGGAACGGTATGACGTTTTTCCGCAAGCAAACGCTTTGGTGTTGGTAGAACCAAGAGTGTTATTGCATTCGCCTCGGTCCTTAATGGTGGCAGGTATTGGGGATACATTAGCTAAATGGTACGAAGCAGATGCGATTATTTCGCAGTTAGACGTCCAAGTGTTACCTATTCAAGTTTCTCATTTTGCCGCGGAAAAATGCCGCGATATTTTGTTAAATGAAAGTATCAATGCTTTAAAAGCGATGGAAGAGCAGCAATTAAATCAATCGTTTATTGATGTCATCGAAACGAATTTAATTATTGGTGGAATGGTGGGTGGCTTTGGCGATGATTATGGTCGGACAGCGGGTGCCCATTCCATTCATGATGCACTAACTTTGCTGCCAGCTAGCCATCGACAATTGCATGGAAACAAAGTGGCGTATGGTGTGTTTGTTCAATTAGCCATTGAAGAGAAATGGCAAGAAATCGCTGAATTGATTCCTTTCTATCACCAACTAGGTTTGCCTATTTCTTTAAAAGAAATGGACATGGACTTAACTGAAGCCGAGTATCAAGAAGTAGCAGAACGTGCTTGTATAGAAGGCGAAACGATTCATTATATGAAACAAAAAATTACCCCTGAAATTGTGAAAACAGCGATGCAAGATTTAGAAAAATATACAGCGACAAAATAAGTGCCAAACAGCAACTAGCTCATTTGAATTATTTGAACTAGTTGCTGTTTTTTAAGGATCCTTTTTTGAAAAAAGAAACCTTGAGAAATCCTTGCAAATTCAATAAAAAAAAAGTATGATGATGGGAGGACAAATTATAGTAGAAAGTAGGGAAATGAATGACGGAACCAGCCATTCGTTATCGTTTAATAAAAAAAGATAAACACACAGGTGCGCGTTTAGGTGAATTAATTACTCCTCACGGCACATTTCCAACACCAATGTTTATGCCGGTAGGTACACTTGCGACAGTTAAAACAATGTCACCAGAAGAATTAAAAGAAATGGGTGCCGGTGTTATTTTAAGTAATACTTACCATTTATGGTTACGCCCAGGTGAAGATTTAGTCGAAGAAGCAGGCGGTTTACACAAATTTATGAACTGGGATCAACCTATTTTAACTGATTCAGGTGGCTTCCAAGTCTTCTCATTAAGTGATATGCGGAAAATCGAAGAAGAAGGTGTGCATTTTAGAAATCATTTAAATGGTTCAAAAATGTTCCTTTCTCCAGAAAAAGCGATCAATATTCAAAATAAATTAGGATCAGATATTATGATGAGCTTTGATGAATGTCCACCATTTGATGAAAGCTATGAGTATGTCAAACGCTCGATTGAACGGACTTCTCGTTGGGCTGAGCGTGGCTTAAAAGCCCATGCGAATCCTGATAGACAGGGATTATTCGGTATTGTTCAAGGTGCGGGATTTGAAGATTTACGTCGTCAAAGTGCCAAAGATTTAGTGAGTATGGATTTTCCTGGCTATTCGATTGGTGGCTTATCTGTTGGTGAGTCTAAGGAAGAAATGAACCGAGTCTTAGACTTTACGACACCGTTAATTCCTGAAAATAAACCACGTTACTTAATGGGTGTGGGTGCCCCTGATTCATTAATTGATGGAGTGATTCGTGGGATTGACATGTTTGATTGTGTGTTACCAACACGTATTGCGCGCAATGGTACTTGTATGACTTCACAAGGTCGCTTGGTTGTTAAAAATGCCCAATATGCAAGAGATTTTCGTCCGCTTGATGAGAAATGTGATTGTTATGTTTGTCGTAATTATACGCGGGCCTATATTCGTCATTTGATTAAATGTGATGAAACATTCGGAATCCGTTTAACATCGTATCATAATTTATACTTCTTGTTAGACTTAATGAAAAATGTCCGTCAAGCAATTATGGACGACAATTTATTAGAATTCCGACAAGCGTTTTTTGAAGAATATGGCTTTAATAAAGCGAATGCAAAAAGTTTCTAAAAATTAGAGGAAAAAACTAGTTCTTCAAGCATTTTTTTGATACAGTTAGTAGTGTGAATAATGCAGAGTGAGGTGAAACAAATGGGTGGCGGATTTACAATGATTTTTACATTAGTCCTTTTAGGAGGAATGATGTTTTTCATGACACGTTCTCAAAAGAAACAACAGCAAGAACGTCAAAAACAACTAAACGCAATGAAAACTGGCGATAGTGTTGTCACAATTGGTGGTTTACATGGTGTTTTAAGTGAAATCAATGAAAAAACAGTTTTAATCGATTGCGAAGGTATTGTCTTAGAATTTGACCGTGCAGCAATTCGAACTGTAACACCTGGAACTGCCGTTACAAATGATTCAGCAGTAACTAGTGTACCAGTCACAGAAGTTGAAGAGACAGTCACAGAAGAAGTAACTGAAGTTCCTGAAACATCAGATCCTTCAAAAGAAAAGAAAGACTAAACGAATCAACTAATTCATTTAATGGTTAGAGAGAGCGGAACAGGCTTTTCAAAGGCGAAACTGTGACCAGTAGTCACACGAGAAAGCCAATAAGAAGAGATAATTCCTATTCCGCTCGTGTCGTTTATCTTAAAATGTAGGACTAGGAAGGTAGGTCATTTGGACTTACGTCCTAAGTCCTTTTTAACTATTAAGTTTACAAAAAAGGTTCCTTTTTATAGTGTTGGAAGATAGTTAAAAAGTGAGCAATCTTTCGCTTGGTTGGAAGGAGAAGAGCCCATGACAAAGGAAAAATTAAGTTGGTTACAACAAAAAATGCTCAATAAAAGTATTAAAAAGAAGTGCCAAAATTTTCGTGAACTAGGTTATTCTTCCATCAACGAAGAAGATTTATTGACTTATTTACTCACCTATCGTTGGAAAAAACAAACCCATTTATCTGTCAAAGACTGTCGCAAAGACATTCAGAAGGTTAAGCCGAATGAATTTTTTGACTATCAACAATTATTGGCACAGACATCAAAAAATCCTTTAAGGGACTGGCATGATATTGAAGACTTATTCTAGATATTAATTGTCAAATTAAGTTAGACAATTCCTCTTTGCATATGTGACTCAAGAAT
>OKDB01000028.1_pt1 | contig 39827 bp, 33 predicted proteins | sample 1614451 | NCBI WGS metagenome assembly OKDB01 (sample SAMN04436939, study PRJEB24849) | human gut metagenome | biome: human gut; feature: NICU; material: stool | host: Homo sapiens | place: USA: Saint Louis, MO | collected 2009-11-08 | reverse complement strand
CTTCTCTCAGGTCCTTATCATTGTATTGAACTATATTATTTCTAAATTCTTCGTCTTTACAGGCGAGAAAGTATAAGCAAAAAGGAAGTTGTTAGGAAATGTGTTAAAAGCATTTCTTACCAACCTCCTTTTTTGATATAATTGAAGAGACTTAAAAAATAGAAAGATGAAATATGTACGTACAATTATCTCAACGCCTCAAGGACGTAGCAACCTATGTTCCAAAAGGCGCAAAACTCTTGGATGTAGGCAGTGATCATGCCTATCTTCCGATTTATTTACTTGAAAAAGGCCTGATTACTTCAGCTATTGCTGGAGAAGTGGTAAAAGGCCCTTATGAGTCTGCTCTTACAAATGTCTCAGCTTCTGGTTTCCAAGATAAAATCGAGGTGCGCTTGGCTAATGGCTTGGCTGCCTTTGAGTCTGCTGATGACGTAACTACTATCACGATTTGTGGTATGGGAGGACGTCTTATTGCTGATATCCTAGATGCTGGAAAGGACAAACTTAAGGGCGTAGACCGTCTGATTTTACAACCAAATAATCGTGAAGATGATCTCCGTATCTGGTTGATGGAAAATGGTTTTGAGATTATTGCAGAGTCTATCATGACTGAAAATGGCAAATACTACGAAATCATGGTGGCAGAAGCTGGACACATGAACCTTTCGGACAAGGAAGTGCGTTTTGGTCCTCATCTCATGAAAGACCAATCTCAGGTTTTCCAGCTCAAATGGCAACGCGAAATCAATAAATTAGAGATTGCTTTAGGATCCATTCCACTGGCCAATCAGGCTGATCGTACAGCTATTGAAGATAAAATTCAAACCATTAAGGAGGTTTTGAATCATGTTAGCTAGTGAACTTATTAAGACTTATGAAGAATTTTGTCCACCGGAGCTTTCTATGGAAGGTGATGTGGTTGGCTTGCAGATTGATAGTCTGGACAAAGAGATTCAGAGGGTTATGGTCACCTTGGATGTTCGTGAAAATACGGTAGCCGAAGCCATTGAAAAAGGTGTGGACCTCATTATTGCTAAACATGCTCCAATTTTTCGTCCAGTTAAGGATTTGGTGTCTTCGCCTGACCGAGATATTTTACTTGACCTGGTTAAGCATGATATTGCAGTCTATGTGAGTCATACTAATATTGATGTCGTTAATGATGGGCTTAATGATTGGTTCTGTGACTTACTTGATATTAAAGACACCACTTATTTAACGCAGACTTCTGAAAATCATGGAATCGGTCGAGTAGGTGATATCGTGCCTCAGACTATTGAAGAACTTGCTCTTAAAGTCAAGTCTGTTTTTGGCTTAGATAGTGTTCGCTTGGTTCGTTATAATCATGACAATCCTCTAGTTAGCCGTGTGGCTATTTGTGGGGGTAGCGGTCAAGGATTTTACCAGGATGCTTTGAAAAAGGGGGCACAAGTCTTCATCACTGGTGATATTTACTACCATACAGGACAGGAAATGATTACTAATGGTCTCTTGGCAATTGATCCTGGGCACCATATCGAAGCCCTTTTTATCTCAAAGATTGCTGAGAAACTTGAGTCTTGGAAACTTGAGCATGATTGGAATGTGACGATACTTGAAAGTCAGTCCTCAACCAATCCTTTTGACCATTTGTAGGAGGATGTGTCTGTGACTTGGCTTTTACATCAAAATGTGATCTTTTTGGCCTTGCTTGCTGGTCTTTTTACTTGGGGCTGTACCATTGTCGGATCGGCCATTGTTTTCTTCTTCAAGAATATTAGCCGTAAATTGCTAGATATCATGATGGGCTTTGCGGCAGGTGTCATGATTGCGGCCTCTTTTTGGTCGCTTTTGGACCCTTCTTTAACTTATGCGACTCAAAATGGTTATGGGAAGTGGTCATGGTTCCCTGCGGCAGCTGGTTTCTTGCTTGGAGGTGTTGCCCTTCGTTTGATTGATGCCGTCGTTCCCCATTTGCATTTGGGGAATGACATCTCTAAAGCAGAAGGTATTCAACCTCGTAAGAAAAAGTTGTCCAAGACAGCCTTGCTCTTTTTGGCTATCACCATTCGTAATTTTCCAGAGGGATTAGCAGTCGGTGTGACTTTCGGAGCCTTGGCTGGTGGCAATATGACATTCGCGGGTCTTATGGGAGCCATTGGTCTAGCTATAGGTATTGGTTTGCAGAATGTCCCTGAAGGTGCAGCCCTCTCAGTTCCTATTCGAGCAGATGGAAAATCTCGTATCAAGGCCTTTTATTGGGGATCTATGTCAGCCATCGTGGAGCCTATAGGGGCTGTTATGGGAGCTGCCCTTGTCATGTTGATGATGGCAATCATTCCTTATGCTTTGGCCTTTGCGGCTGGTGCCATGATTTTTGTGGTAACGGAGGAATTGATTCCTGAATCACAAACCAATGGTAATACTGACGTAGCAACCTTGGGCCTTATGGTTGGCTTTGTCGTCATGATGGTCATGGACGTGGCCTTGGGGTAAAAGAATAATAAAAAGCTGTGCCTATTGATATAGGACTCAGCTCTTTTCAAATAGATGGAGTAAAAAATGAAAATTGCAATCGTTGGTGCAGGTATCGTCGGTTCAACGGCTGCCTACTACTTATCAAAAGAAAAAGGCGTAGAAGTTACAGTATTTGATCATGGTCTTGGACAAGCAACCAAGGCAGCAGCAGGTATTATCAGCCCCTGGTTTTCCAAGCGTCGTAATAAGGCCTGGTATCGCATGGCCCGTTTGGGAGCAGATTTTTATCAAGATTTAGTTTCAGATCTTGAAAAGGATGGTTATGACACAAGCTTCTATGATCAGTCTGGTGTAGCCCTTCTCAAGAAAGACGATAGTAAATTGGACGTTTTGTACCAGCATGCAGAAACGAGACTAGAAGAATCACCCATTATTGGTGAACTCTCTATAAAAAATGCTGAGGATCTCCCTGAATTCACTGGCTTTGACCATTATCTCTATGTTTCTGGAGGAGCCAGAGTGGAGGGGGCAGAGTTGACAGCTACCTTGATTGAGGCCTCTGGTTTTGAAAAGGTGGAGGGACCAATTACACTCTCTCCTCTTGACAATGGCATTTACGAGATTAATGCTCAAACTTTTGATAAGGTCATTCTCGCTTGTGGTGCCTGGCTAGGTCAAACGCTTGAACCCCTTGGTTTTGAAGTAGATGTTCGCCCACAAAAAGGTCAATTACGTGACTATTTCTTTGAGGGGTTAGATACTGGTAAGTTGCCTGTTTTGATGCCAGAGGGCGAACTAGATGTCATCCCCTTTGCTGGTGGAAAGATTTCGGTAGGAGCCAGCCACGAAAATGACCAAGGCTTTGATTTGACAGTTGATGAGACTGTACTTGCAAGTCTGGAGGAAGAGGCTAAGACCTATTTCCCTGACTTAAGTACGGCTAAGTCCTTCTCAGAACGTGTGGGAACGAGAGCCTACACGAGTGATTTCTCTCCTTTCTTTGGAGAAGTTCCAGAGCTTGAGAGTGTCTTTGTTGCTTCTGGTTTAGGATCTTCAGGGCTCACGACAGGGCCACTGATTGGAAAAAATCTGGTTGATTTGGCCATGAATCGACCTGGTAGCTTGAATAGTGCGGATTATCCAGTGGCTCAGTACATTAAGAAAAAAGACTAATAGTATTAAAGTTCTTCTAGATAATTAGACTCAAGAATCAGCTGGCTATTTCTCGCAATTGGGGGATGTTGGCTGATTCTTTTTTATTAGAGTTATTTACATCTATTTCTTATTTGATTAGAAAATGATAAAATAGTAACTGTTCATCGATTGTAGGTGAATACTAATAAAAAATGGGGAGGGACTATGTTCCAAAAAGTTAAAGTATATGTGACAGTCTTTGTTTCCTTGTTAGCCATAAGTTTAGGCTTGTCTGTCAAAGCAGGGGCAGCAGAAGACTTGGCTGTGACAAAGACAAGAATTGTCCTAGAGAGTTATGAGTTTGGTCCTGCTGTAACCAAAGTCATTTTTGAATTTAATCAGAAGGTCACACCAGAGGTTGTCCACAGCTCAACCCAGGTTACAACAGCAGGAGTTAGTCGTCAGGTGACGAATTCTTATGTGTCCGACAATCAGGGGCATGTGGTCTATTATGATAACAGCAAGTACGTGACGCTTGAATTGAGCCTACCTTCTTATAATCGCTACAACATGGGTGGAAATGCTGAACCTATGTATTTTAACCTTTCTACTTGGACTAACCAATGGCTGGAAAGTTATATGGTATCGATGAAAGATTTGTCAGTAGTGGCAGAAGGTAGTAGTCAGTCGCAAATGGTGTCTTCTGAGCAAGATGCCATCAATAATCGTTTGATGCCAACAACGGAGGTTTTCGATGAGCGAGGGCAGGTAGGTAACATGCAGTATGCGGCTTATAGTGCCCAGACCGGTACGGGAAATAGCACCAAACCTTTGATAGTCTGGCTACACGGCATTGGTGAAAGAGGGACAGATATGAATATTCCCCTTCTTTCAAATGACGTCTATGCGCTTACCCAGTCTGATATTCAAGGCCATTTCTTAACAACTGGTGATCAGGCGCGTGGAGTCAATGTGCTTGCTGTTCAAACGCAGACACCTTGGGGGGCGGATAATGCAGCACAACTCAAAGAGACCATTGATACATACCTAGCCAATCACCCAGAGGTAGATAAGGGACGAATTTATCTTGCAGGGGTTTCCAATGGTGGTGGTATGGTCTTGACCATGGGAGCAACCTATCCAGATTATTTTGCAGCTCTCATTCCAATTGCTGCTCCCTTAACTGTTGACCAATCTGGGATTGATAAACTGAAGAACCAGCCTATGTGGTTGATTCACACGAAAGCAGACACAACAGTTCAACCAGAAAATAGTGTCTTGCCTCTATACAAGAGTTTGATTACCTCTGGAGCTACTAACAAGTGGTTCTCATACTTTGAAACAGCGACTGGGACTGATCTTCCTGGCACAGAGTATGATGGTCATTGGGCTTGGATTTATTTCTTCCATGACCAGGTGATTGGCGTTCAGCATCCTGAAAATACGAAAAATTGGGAGGGATACAGTGGAATGGTAGCCACTGATCCAACCAATGGAGGTGGCTCTCGTGCCAGTGTCAATGGACAAACTTATAACAGTATCTTTGACTGGATGAGTGCACAAAGACACTAAGAGGATGCTAATCACACTCTCCAAGGGGAATATTGCAAGATATTATCTTCAATCGAAAAGGGTTTCAAGCGAGATCCTTTTTTGATTGCATTAAGAAAATGGACACTTATGAATTTCTTAATGAAAGCTTAAGAACATAGGGTTTATCGTGACAAGAGTGCTGAAAAATGCTAAAATATAGGTAATATATTAGAGAAAAAAGGAGCCTTCTTATGAAAGGTATTATTCTTGCAGGCGGTTCAGGGACACGTTTGTATCCATTGACACGTGCTGCATCAAAACAACTGATGCCGATTTACGATAAACCAATGATTTACTATCCACTTTCAACGCTTATGTTGGCTGGTATTAAGGAAATCCTCATCATCTCAACGCCACAGGACCTTCCACGTTTTGAAGAGCTCCTTGGTGATGGTTCTGAGTTCGGTATTTCACTTTCTTACGCAGTACAACCAAGTCCAGATGGATTGGCTCAAGCCTTTATCATTGGTGAAGACTTCATTGGTGACGATAGTGTTGCACTTGTCCTCGGGGATAACATTTTCCATGGCAATGGTCTTTCTGCCATGCTTCAACGTGCTGAAGCTAAGGAAAAAGGTGCTACAGTCTTTGGTTATCAAGTTAAGGACCCAGAACGTTTTGGTGTTGTTGAGTTTGACGACAATATGAATGCCATCTCTATCGAGGAAAAACCTGAGCATCCAAAATCAAACTTTGCTGTAACTGGACTTTATTTCTATGACAATGATGTTGTGGAAATTGCTAAAAACATCAAGCCAAGCCCTCGTGGCGAACTTGAAATCACGGATGTTAACAAGGCTTACCTAGAACGTGGAGACCTCTCTGTTGAGCTTATGGGACGTGGCTTTGCTTGGTTGGATACAGGCACTCATGAAAGTCTCTTGCAAGCTGCTCAGTACATTGAAACAGTTCAACGTTTGCAAAATGTCCAAGTAGCTAACCTTGAAGAGATTGCCTATCGCATGGGTTATATCACTAAAGAACAGGTTCTTGAATTGGCACAACCACTTAAGAAAAACGAATACGGACAATATTTGCTCCGTTTGATTGGAGAAGCATAATGACTGAACAATTTTTTGGTAAAGAACTAGCTGCCCGCAAGATTGCTGCTATCCCAGGTCTGCTTGAATTTGATATTCCTGTTCATGGAGATAACCGTGGATGGTTCAAGGAAAACTTCCAAAAGGAAAAGATGTTGCCACTTGGTTTTCCAGAATCATTCTTTGCTGAAGGGAAGTTGCAAAACAACGTTTCTTTCTCACGTAAAAATGTTTTGCGTGGCTTGCACGCTGAGCCTTGGGATAAATACATCTCAGTCGCAGATGAAGGAAAGGTTCTTGGAACTTGGGTTGACCTCCGTGACGGCGAAACGTTTGGAAATACTTACCAAACAGTGATTGATGCCTCAAAAGGAATCTTTGTTCCTCGTGGTGTTGCCAATGGTTTCCAAGTTTTGTCTGACAAAGTATCATACAGCTACCTCGTAAACGATTACTGGGCACTTGAACTTAAACCTAAATACGCCTTTGTCAACTACGCTGATCCAAGCCTTGATATTAAGTGGGAAAACTTGGAAGAAGCTGAAGTCTCAGAAGCAGATAAAAATCACCCATTGCTCAAAGACGTTAAACCACTAAGAGCAGAAGATTTGTAAGAATATAGCTCTTAAAACAATTAAGAAAATCATTATATAGTTTTTAGCTTTGTTATAAACGAGCGAAGCGAGCTATATGATTAGCTTTCCGCCGTGAGAAAAGCACCTGAACCATTGTGTTTCAGGTGCTCGGAGGTTTTGAGACATTAGGCTCAAAACTTAGTCATGGAACTTCTTCGAAGTTCGCTGACGTCCGTACACACCTAAGGAAAGCTAAAAAAAGATTGATTTAAGGAACGATTAAGAAAAAAACAATATTTTTTGGAGAAAAAATGACTGAATATAAAAATATCATCGTAACTGGTGGCGCAGGTTTCATCGGTTCAAACTTCGTACACTATGTCTACAACAATCATCCAGACGTGCATGTGACTGTCCTTGACAAACTCACTTACGCTGGTAACCGTGCTAACATTGAAGAAATTCTTGGTGACCGTGTTGAATTGGTTGTTGGTGATATTGCTGACGCTAAATTGGTTGATAAATTGGCTGCTAAGGCTGATGCTATCGTTCACTATGCGGCTGAAAGTCACAATGATAATTCATTGAACGACCCATCACCATTTATCCACACAAACTTCATTGGTACTTACACACTCTTGGAAGCTGCTCGTAAATACGATATTCGTTTCCACCACGTATCAACAGACGAAGTTTATGGTGACCTTCCATTGCGTGAAGATCTTCCTGGACACGGTGAAGGTCCTGGTGAAAAATTCACAGCAGAAACAAAATACAACCCATCATCACCATACTCATCAACTAAGGCTGCTTCAGACCTTATCGTTAAAGCATGGGTGCGTTCATTTGGTGTTAAGGCAACTATTTCAAACTGCTCAAACAACTATGGACCATACCAACACATTGAAAAATTCATCCCACGTCAAATTACCAATATCTTGTCAGGTATTAAACCAAAACTTTATGGTGAAGGTAAAAACGTTCGTGACTGGATTCACACTAACGACCATTCAACTGGTGTTTGGGCTATCCTCACTAAAGGTCGTATCGGTGAAACTTACTTGATTGGTGCTGATGGTGAAAAGAATAACAAGGAAGTGCTTGAGCTTATCCTTGAAAAAATGGGTCAACCAAAAGATGCTTACGACCGTGTAACAGACCGTGCTGGTCACGATTTGCGTTACGCGATTGATTCAACAAAATTGCGTGAAGAACTTGGTTGGGAACCACAATTCACAAACTTCGAATCAGGTTTGGAAGAAACGATTAAGTGGTATACAGATCACCAAGATTGGTGGAAAGCTGAAAAAGAAGCTGTTGAAGCTAACTACGCTAAGACTCAAGAAGTGCTTAAATAATTGAAAAATCTATCACTTCCAAGCTAGTGATAGATTTTTCTGTTAAGAACTGTTAGGAGAGATGATGAATAGAAAAGAATGGATTGAATATTTTGAAGCGATTAATAATCGTAAGCCCACTATTCAGGAGTGTCAGCAGGCCCTTCTAAATGGTGAATTTGTTATGGAAGGAAAACAAGTTAATTTTTCCAACAATGGAAATTCCGTGACTGCAGGAACCATGCCTTTACCAAATCAAATAGTCAACCAACCTTATGCACAGCAAATGGTCTTTGTTAAGAAGAAAAAGTTTGGGAAGAAGACTTTTATTGGTCTTGGTATTGCTTTATTTCTTATTGTAGCAACAAGTCTTGGCCTCTTTTTGTTTTCTTCCAAAGGAACAAACTTGGGTGGTTTGTGGGTAACTAGTGATAATGCTGGTTTGGTTTATGAGTTAAGTGGGAAAAAGTCAAAACTTGTTGCAGGCCATAGGGAAGAAGAAATCAAAGAAATCTCTATTGGTAAGAAGGTTAGACAGAAATTTGAAACAAGCTTAGAGGAGCTCAGTGATTCAAAACTAAAAACGATTGCTGATTTTGACAAGAAATACCAATTACAGACAAAAGAGATCATCCTGGTAAAGACGGAAGTGTTTGGATACTATAATCTGATTCAGAAAGATGGGACAAACTTAGTTCTAGATTTATTCTTATCAGACCTCCACTACGGATCAAGAAGTACCAAAGATTTAAAAAAGACATGTCTTTTTCATAAGGCAGAGGTTCCAAAAGTTTTTGTTGGGCAATGGAAAAAATTTGATTCTGATGATGATTCAGAAGTAGAAGGGACTATCTCTGAAAATGGGATTGTTACTACAGATTCTGATGGTAAAGATATCTTAATTGCTAAGCCTTTAAAAGAATATCTGGTGGATCAATCAGGCAGCGTAGATAATGGTAAGGTGCAAAAAGAGTTTGCTAAAATACAGAAGTCTCTTAAGTCACATGGTTATCAGGCTAAGAGTGTTAATGACATCTACCACGATGCGAGCAAGTCATACTATTATGTCCTTGTAGATGGTGGTAAGCGCATTATTCTCTTAGAGGATAGCTTTAACCTTCTCTCTTATAAAGGTTATCTTGAAAGAGAAGAAAAGCACTAATCAGGATACCTTTCGCGGATGAATCGTTCTTAAATAATAGTCCAAAGTCTATCATTCCCATAGGAATGATAGACTTTTTTGCTTACACAGACATGTTAACTTAAGACAGGGATACAAACAATGACGTAAATGTTACAAAATTACAAATATTACTTGATTTTTGTAACAAAAAATATATAATAGACATATAGAAAAGAGGTTTATGAAAATGAAAAGAAAAGTTATCCGTGTTTGCTCACTTGTATTGTTGTCAGTTGCTGTTTCTACAACCCTTGTTGGATGTGGCTCTAAGTCAGAAAAAGACACTGCATCATCATCTACAACGTCAACTTCTAAAGTTGTGAAGTCATCAGCAAAAACAAAAACTTCTGAAAAGAAATCTGCTAAAAAGACTAAGACAGAGGATTCATCTTCAAAGGATTCTCAAGGTCAAGAAGAAGTGAGTGCTCCTGAAGCTAGCTCTTCAAAAAATCAAGCCACAGCAGGAAATAATGCTCAAGCAGGAACAAGTAGTAGCGCTGCTTCTGAGTCAAACAAGTCTAGTCAAGCAACAACTGATACTCAAAGTGACGCTCCTGTCCCAGCAGCATTAGTAGGAACTTGGACAGGTACGAGTCCTCAAGCAACAGACATTAGTTTTACAGTTGATGCTGATGGCAATATCACTTCAAAGGCAAATTTTAATGTTGATTATGAACCCTATCGTCAAAGCTCTACAACTGCAAAAGCTATTCAAATTTCTGGTAATCTCTACGTTTGGGAAGGTGGCGATTTTTCAACCTTGCTTCCTGGCATTACTGGACTAGGGGGAGCTGGTTTCCAAGCTAAGCCTGGTTTTATTCTTGAAAATGGAACTTACACGCCAGTTCAATTTATCTCTGATTTGGGCCCAACCTTTGATTATAGCAACTACAATGCTTTCCCATTCTCATTAACAAAATAATAGGAAGAGGCTATCTGAAGAGATAGCTTCTTTTTTGCCTCAACTCTTATCATTCATGGTCTCATTTCTGCTTAAAAAATGGTAGAATAGTTACATGCAAACAAAACCAACGTCAGCCTATGTGCACATTCCGTTTTGCACACAAATTTGTTATTATTGTGACTTTTCCAAGGTCTTTATTAAAAATCAGCCCGTTGATGACTACCTACGGGCTTTGATTCGTGAGTGGGAGCTTTTAGATATCAAGGAGCTTCGCACCCTTTATATTGGTGGAGGGACCCCAACAGCTATTTCTGCCGAGCAATTGGACTACCTTTTAAGTCATCTACAGAAAAACTTGGATTTGTCAAAGCTGGAGGAGTTTACCATTGAGGCCAATCCTGGTGATTTGACGGTTGATAAGATTGAGGTGCTCAAAAAATCTGCTGTTAATCGGGTGTCTTTAGGGGTTCAGACTTTTGATGACAAGCACTTGCGTCAAATTGGCCGCAGTCACAATCAAGCACAGATTTATGAAAGCATTGATAGCTTGAAGTCTGCTGGTTTCCATAATATTTCCATTGACCTCATTTATGCGCTACCTGGTCAAACCATGGATCAGGTCAAGGAAAATGTGAGAAAGGCACTGGAACTGGATATTCCACATCTAAGTCTCTACAGTTTGATTTTGGAACATCACACGGTCTTTATGAATAAGATGCGTCGGGGTAAGCTCAATCTCCCAACTGAGGATTTGGAAGCAGAGATGTTTGACTATATTATCCAAGAGTTGGAAAAAAATGGTTTTGAGCATTATGAGATTTCCAACTTTACCAAACCTGGGATGGAGAGTCGTCACAATCTCATGTACTGGAATAATGATGAGTATTATGGTGTTGGTGCTGGAGCCTCTGGTTATGTCAATGGTGTTCGTTATCGCAATAGAGGACCCATCCAGCATTATCTAAAGGCTATAGCTGAGGATGGTCATGCTAGACTCCAGGAGGAGCATCTGACTAAGGCGGAAATGATGGAGGAGGAGTTCTTCCTTGGTTTGCGTAAAAAATCAGGTGTGTCTATCAAACGGTTTGAAGAGAAGTTTGGCTTATCATTCGCAGATACTTATGGGGATATCGTGAAAAAACTACAGGAAGATGGGCTCTTGGTTAAGGATCCTGAGGTGGTTCGTATGACAAAACGAGGACTCTTTCTGGGAGATAGTGTCGCTGAGCAATTTATCTTGGAGGATTAGATGGGATTAAAATTTAGTATTCCTTATCAGATTCCGTTTTATGAGACGGATATCACGCATCAGGTGAAGTTACCACATTTATTGGCTTTTTCATTGCAAGTATCAGGTATGCAGTCAGAGTCTCTGGGTAATACGGATAAGGAAGTTTTTGATAAATATGGTCTAGTTTGGATTGTGACAGACTATGCGATTGAGATTGACCGTTTGCCTCGCTACAATGAAAAGGTGACCATTACAACGGAAGCCGTTTCCTATAATAAGATTTTTTGTTATCGTAATTTTTACATCACGGATGAGACTGGTCAACAAATCATGATCTTTAAGACTACTTTTGCTCTTATGGATTATGAAACGCGTAAGGTAGCCGAAGTGCCAGATGAGGTGGTAGCACCTTATGGGGCTGATAAGACTAAAAAGTTGCTTAGAGGACCTCGTTATAAGGCTTTGGAAAATCCAATTGAGACGCTTTATCGTGTGCGTTATTTTGACCTAGACATGAATGGCCATGTTAATAATAGCAAGTACTTGGAGTGGATGTTGGATGTTTTCGATTTGGACTTTTTGACCAAGTACACACCGGCCCATATTGACCTCAAGTATGTTAAGGAAATTCATCATGGATCAGAAATTTATTCAGGTTACGAGTTTGACCAAGAAAGTTTGAGCAGTCAACATCAGATTTGTGTGGACGGTAATGTTCATGCTCAGGCTATTATCCAATGGAAAGAAATAGGAGACGAGTAAGATGACATATAAAGGTTATTTGATTGATTTAGATGGAACTATTTACAAGGGAAAGAATCGCATTCCTGAGGGAGAAGCCTTCGTTAAGGAGTTGCAGAAGCGTCAGATTCCCTATCTTTTTGTGACGAATAACAGTATGCGTACACCAGAAATGGTCCAAGAACTTTTGCGTAATCAGTGCGAATTGGAAACCCCTCTTGAGACCATTTACACAGCTACTTTGGCGACAGTTGACTACATGAACGATATGAATCGTGGCAAGACGGTTTATGTTATCGGTGAGACTGGACTTAAATCTGCAATTGCGGAAGCGGGATATACGGTAGATGAGGAAAATCCTGCCTATGTTGTGGTGGGCTTGGATCGTGAAGTCACTTATGAAATGTTGGTAAAAGCAACGCTTGCTATCCACAAAGGGGCTATATTTATTGGAACTAACCCAGATTTGAATATCCCAACAGAACGTGGTCTTCTTCCAGGTGCTGGTTCCCTCTTGGCCCTTATTGAGGTGGCTACCCGTGTGAAACCAATCATTATTGGTAAGCCTAAAGCTATTATCATGAACAAGGCTCTTGAAATCCTTGGGACAGAACGTAGTCAAACGATTGTGGTTGGTGATAATTACTTGACCGATATTACAGCTGGTATTAAAAATGACTTTCCAACACTACTTGTGACAACTGGCTTCACCAAGGCGGAAGAGGTTGCAGGTCTACCTGTCAAACCAGACCACGTACTTGCTAGTCTAGCGGAGTGGGATTTTGATGCGAACTAAGATTGAGGCTGTTCTGACTCCGATTTGGCTCTTGGCCTTGTCTATTCTGGTGACAATTTATCTGGCATGGGGATTCTATTATTTTGATATTGACTGGATGCATCTTTTGGACTATGTTATTCTTGGCAAGACAGAGCTCTGGCATAATTTCAATGTCCTCATGCAGTACCTGACCTTTCCTTGGGTTGGTCATCTGGCCATGCCTGATTTTCCATCGTCGGAGAGTGGGCTAAAGCATTTTCATGATGTGAAGTGGCTCTTTCATTTGGTACAGGGGCTTGTTATCCTACTGGCTTATCCAGCTGTGACCTTTCTTTGGCGAAATGTGAAGAAGGGCACCTTTGGTCTTTATCGTAGGCTTTATATGAGTTTAGCTGTTTTACCAATCCTTATTGGAGTAGTGGGAGTTTTTCTCGGATTTGATGAGTTTTTTACGCTCTTTCATGAAGCCCTCTTTCCTGGAGATAGCAGTTGGCTCTTTAATCCAATCTTGGATCCGATTATCAATGTTTTACCAGAAGAGTATTTCCTTCAATGTTTTGTGATTTTCTTTATTATTTATGAGGGGTTGATGGTGAGTTTGACCTGGTTGGCCCATAAGCAGCTTACAATGTATTTGAAAAATAAGGAGTAGTTATGTCTATTCGTGATAACCATTTGCATACCCATCATTCCTATGATTCGGATGCGAACTTTACTGACTATTTGACACATTTTGATGGCGAAATTGTAACGACTGAGCATTACGATCTCTCTAATCCTTATACCAAACAGGATGATGTGCCCGAGTACGAGGCTTATAGTCACGAAATCGAAAGTCTTAACCTCAAGTATGGCAATCGTATTAAACGTGGCATCGAGATTGGTTATTATCAGCCTAGGGAAAAGGATATTTTGGCCTTTTTGGATGGGAAGGACTATGATCTCAAACTGCTTTCTGTTCACCATAATGGGGTCAATGATTATCTTGATGATGAGGTAGCTGATATGGACAAGGCAAGCATTATTCAAGAGTATCTGGACAAGTTGGAGTATGCTATTGGTCGTGTGGACGCAGATGTTCTGGCCCATTTTGACTATGGTTTCCGACTTTTTGACGTGACTGTTGATGAGCTAAAAGCCTATGAGGAGCAGCTCAAACGCATTTTCCAGAAAATGCTTGCTAATGATTTGGCTTTTGAGCTGAATGCAAAGAGTATGTATCTCTATCATCACGAAGATCTTTATCGTTATGCCTTGGGCCTTGTTAATGATTTGGGATGTTGCAAGTATTCTATCGGCTCTGATGGTCATAAATTAGAGCATTTCCGTCTGAACTTTGATAAGATTCAGGAGCTCTTGAGAGAATTTGATATTACTGAAGATATGATTATATAGCGAAGATGGCTTCAACTGAAGCTGTCTTTTTCTTAAGGAAAACTTAAAGGAAAAGCGTGGTTGTGGGATTTATAGAAGATTTTAAGCTTTGCTTGTTATGCTAATTTCAATCAAAAGAAACTTATGGTTTCTATCTTATCTTTCACATTTGGAGGTTTTCTATGAAATTTCTCAAAAGGCATGCCTATGCCTTACTCTTTACCCTTTTTCTGATGGGGGCAAATGTCTACTCTCTCTTAAAGGTCTTTGTCATTCCCTCAGCAGTCTCAACGGTTTCAGCCAATACGACTAGCTCAAGCACAGCTTCGTCAACGGCGTCTACCAGCACTGGTAAGGTAACTAAGACAGATACGACCTATAAAGATGACAATATGGATATCAAAATCACGACGGGTAAAACCAGTGATACCACATACTATGTGGCAGATATCCAACTTTCGAGTGCAGATTACCTTAAAACGGCTTTGGCACAAAACACCTATGGCACCAATATTACTGATACCACTTCAAGTATTGCTCAGCAAAACAATGCTATCTTTGCCATCAATGGTGACTACTATGGGGTTAATCAGTCAGGTTATGTGATTAAGAATGGTCAAGTCTATCGTGATACTGATCGAAACAGTGATTACGAGGACCTTGCCGTTTACTCAGATGGTAGCTTCAAGACCTTTAAGGAAAGCGATACAACGGTTCAAAAATTGGTTGATTCAGGTGTGGTGAATACCTTTGCCTTTGGTCCAACCTTGGTTGAAAATGGTAAGGTAGCTGTATCAGAAAATGAAGAGGTTGGTCAAGCCATGGCTGACAATCCACGGACAGCCATCGGAGTCATCGAAGAGAGTGACGGCAGTGTGCACTATATTGTCATTGTCTCTGATGGTCGTACCAGTGAGTCGTCAGGATTGACTCTTTATGAAATGGCAGAGTTGATGAAATCTTATGGCGTGACGACAGCCTATAACCTTGACGGTGGTGGCTCATCTACCATGTACTTCAATGGTCAAGTCATTAACAAGCCAACCACAAACGGAAACAAAATCTCAGAAAGGGCGGTGAGTGATATTGTTTACATCGGTTACAAAAAAATCAGCCAGCAAGCACTTTTTCACCTACATTGGTTTAACTATTTTTAGCCTAGTCTTTACCTTTGTCTATGAACGCTTTTCTTATGGCGAATCATCCATGTTTATGCGCATGATGTTCTTCGCACCATTGGCTGGAGCACTTATTTATCTACTTACTGGACTGGGAATGTCTTGGGTGAGAAATCGTGCCTCAAAACTACTCTTTAATTCAGCCATCGCTGTTGTCGCTAGTGCCTGTCTGGTAAAGGGAATTGTCGAGGTTTCAGGACGTACAACTAGTGTAGATATGCCCTATTGGTATGTGGCAGCTGGACTACTTTGTTTGAGTATTATGACAGGATTTATCAGACCTAAAAGACTGGCTTAACCATGAGAGCTTGGAGCTGTGCTTCAGGCTTTTTATCTTGCTTTGAAAAATTATTTAGGATAAATATACAAACCATAATAGGAAGAAATTATTTTAAATGGGGAATTAGCCTAAAGATATTTTCATAAAAAATAACTGAGCTTGATTTTTTGTGGTAGGAATTTAGATAAAACGAGACTGTCTGTAGTAATGGAAATGACTGAATCTACCGTATTTCCGGTGCTAGGAATTTTTGAGACATGAGGTTCAAAACTTAGTCATGTAACTTTTTGGATAGCTACAATCACCCACCAGATAATTTCACCAACGACCGTCATCACCTAAGAAAAGTCTCAAAAGGCTTGTTTTTGTTATTAAATATACATGATTTTCAATTTTTTATAAAAATATACAAAAAAGACTTGCTTTGTTCTGAATTTTTAGGTAAAATGAACTAAAATCTAAATCTCTGATAGAAAAAGTCAGATCGTTTCACAGAGAATGCGGGAAGCTGAGAACGCATGAGATCAAAGACGACACATTCTTGAGAGCGTATGCGAACTCTGGATGACAGTAGTGTACGACGGGTGGTTCCGTTAGAGACTAGGAGTTACAAGAGAGACCTTGTGACTTCATGAGGAAGAGGGGGTGACCCCTGTTCGAATTAAGGTGGAACCACGTGCCAACGTCCTTGCAAAAGTTGTTTTTGCGAGGGCGTTTTTTGTTACCCTTGCTTTTAGCATTTGTAGCTAGCCGTACACTTGGTTGGAGTTGAACAGAAAGGATAAACTATGGAAATCAAAGGATTACGAAAGATTGAACCCTATGTGGCAGGTAGTCAGCCTGCTGAAAAAAATATCATTAAGTTGAATACTAATGAAAATGCCTATGGACCAAGTCCAGCGGTCCATCAAGCTTTAGCATCCTTTGATGCCCATCAGTTACGCAAGTATTCGACTTTGGATCAAGCGACTTTGCGTCAAGCCTTATCTGAACAGTTAGGTGTTCCTGCCGATCAAGTGATTATTGGAAATGGGTCAGACGATATTTTATCAATGGCTTTTCTAGCTTTCTTTAATAGCGAGGAAGAAGTTTTGTTTCCAGATTTGACCTATGGTTTTTACAAGGTATGGGCAGATTTGTATCGCATCCCATTTAGAGAAGTGCCCTTGAACTCTTCATTTGAGATTGATACTCAAGATTATCTGGTTGAAAATGGTGGGATTGTCCTTACTAACCCAAATGCGCCAACAGGTATTTATAAACCTCTCGATCAAATTGAAGAAATCGTAAAGGCCAATCAGTCAGTAGTTGTGATTATTGATGAAGCCTATATTAACTTTGGTGGGGAGACTGCCTTACCTCTCCTAGAAAAGTATGACAATGTGTTTATCACAAGGACCTTTTCTAAGGACGCCTCACTTGCAGGCTTGCGTGTCGGTTATGGCATCGGAAGTCCAAAGCTAATGGCTGTAATCAATGCCGTCAAGAATTCGGTCAATCCCTATAATGTGGATAGCATCGCAGAAGTTTTGGCGACTGCAGCCGTTCAGTCTTGGGATTATTATGAGGATAGCTGCGCTAAGATTATGGACACACGTGACTGGTTTAGTCAAGAATTGAAGGCTATTGGCTTTGATGTTCTTCCTTCAAAAACCAATTTTGTTTTGGTTAAACCGCACGGAGTGACTGCAGATCAATTGTTTGACTATCTCCAAAGTAAGAAAATTTATGTCCGTTATTTTCCAAAAGTGGAGCGTATTTCAGACAGACTACGCATCTCTATTGGAACTCAGGATGAGATGGAGCGCGTACTAATGACAATACAGGAGTTACAAGCATGAAAAAAACGACATTAGCCTTAGGAATGCACGATAAACTTTTCAAACGTGCCCGTACCATGTATCAGATTGAGCATCGTATCTGTGACTTGTTGATGACAAAGGGCTTCCTTCGAATTGAGACACCCACCTTGGAGCATTTCGAAGTCTTTAGCGATCTTGTGGACAATGGTAACTACAATTTCTTTGATAAAAATGGAGATCTTGTTAGTTTGCGTCCGGATATTACCAGCCAAATTGGGCGCGTGATTGCTTCGACACAAGTTCATACACCCATTAAATTTTCTTATTCTGGAAAAGTCTTTAACTACAATGAGGAGATGCGTGGCCTATCCAATGAGCATACGCAGGCTGGTATTGAGATCATAGGATTCCCCGTTCACCAGGCCATGGAAGAAGCTGTGATATCTGCTAAAGAGGCTCTGGATGCTGCCGGTGTCAAAAATTACAAGTTTGAGTTTTCACATGCTCGCCTCTTGCAACTCATTTTTGAAGAATTAGACCTTCCAGCTGTAAAAGAAGCAGAGTTGGCGGCCTATATCCGTGACAAATCTATCACAGGCCTCAAGGAATTCACCAAAGAAAATCCAAGTCAATATGACAAGGTCTTGGAGCAGTTGCCCTTCCTCTTTGGGGAGACCAAGGCTGTTTTGACCAAGGCTAGAGAGTTGACAGATAGTGAAGCCTTTTTGACAGCCTTGGATAGTTTGGAAGTCTTAACCAATCGTCTAGCAGATAGTCTCCCAGAGACGACGCTTGATTTGGCTCAATTACCAGCAGTGCCTTACTATACAGGCATGATGTTTAAGGTCTTTGGTGATAAGGTGCCAGATGCCTTTGTATCTGGTGGCCGTTACGATAAACTGTTTGAACGCTTTGGTGCTACCGAGTTAACAGCGGTTGGTTGGGCCATTGATGTCGATTCGGTCTATCAAGCAGTGCATGATGATGTGGAATTTGGAGGTGACTTGGATGACTAGCAATCAAATCACAATTGCCTTAACCAAGGGGCGAATTGAGAAAGATACAGTTAAATTACTAGAAAAAGCTGGCTTTGACATGTCCTTCATGGCTGATAAGGGCCGTAATTTAATTTTCGAAAGTCCTGACAAACGTTTCCGTTTTCTCCTGGTCAAAGCACCAGATGTGACCACCTATGTCCGACATGGTGTCGCAGATATTGGGATTGTTGGGAAGGATGTTTTGGTCGAACATCCGACAGGTTATTTAGAAATGTTAGACCTTAATTTTGGTCTTTGTAAATTCGCCGTAGCATCAACAGGAGACTATAACCCTGATGACCATAAGCGTAAACGTATTGCGACCAAGTATCCAACCATTGCGACGGATTATTTTAATCAAAAGGGTGAGGATGTTGAGATTATTTCGATTCAAGGGAGTGTAGAGATTGCCCCTGTTATTGGTCTAGCGGATGCCATTGTTGATATTGTGGAAACAGGGAGTACCCTTGTTGCAAATGGCCTAAAAGTTTATGAAGATATTTGCCGTATTTCAGCACGAATGATTGTGAACAAGGCTTCTTTGAAAAATAACAAGGAAGTCCTGCCATTCATTCGTAAGATTGAATCACTTGTAGGGAACGAGGAGGTACCGTTCGAATGAAACGATTAACTGGAACAAATAAAGAAATTGCTGAGCTTCTTTATCAGGAGCAATTGGAACTTTCAAAAGAAAATAGAGACGTTGAAAGCACGGTTCAAGCCATTATTGAGGATGTCAAAAAACGAGGAGACGAGGCCCTTCGTGACTATTCAGCTAAATTTGATAAGGTTGACTTGACTGATTTTGAGGTTGGACAGGATTTGATTGATCAAGCCTTTAAAGAGATTGATCCAGAGGTTTACCAAGCCCTAGTTAATGCCAAAGAAAACATTGAATCTTACCACAAGCATCAGTTGGAGGCTGGTTTTGAGGACCAACCAAGTGAGGGTGTTATTCGTGGTCAATTGATTCGTCCTATCAATCGTGTGGGTGTTTATGTGCCTGGAGGAACTGCCGCTTATCCATCATCAGTTCTTATGAATGTTATACCTGCTAAAAATGCTGGGGTTAAAGAGATTATTATGATTACGCCGCCTCAAGAGCACTTTGTTCCTGCGATTCTGGTCGCTGCAAAATTGGCTGGTGTGGATAGCATTTACCAAGTCGGTGGGGCTCAAGGGGTTGCGGCCTTGGCTTTTGGTACAGAAACGATTCCAAAGGTGGACAAGATTACAGGTCCTGGAAATATTTTTGTGGCGACTGCTAAGAAACAAGTTTACGGTATTGTCGGTATTGATATGATTGCAGGACCATCAGAAATTGGTGTCATTGCCGATAGTAGTGCCAATCCAACCTATGTAGCAGCTGACCTCTTGTCTCAAGCAGAGCACGACACACGCGCACGCGCTATTTTGGTCACAGATTCTGAAGCCTTGGCTGATGCGGTTGAAAGTGAGATTGAACGTCAACTCAAGCTTTTGCCACGTGAGGCGATTGCTCGTCCATCTGTCGAAAATAACGGCCGTATTATTATTGCCAATGATACAGATGCCATGTTCGAACTCATGAACTTGGTTGCGCCGGAACATTTGGAAATTGCTATGGACAATGCTTATGATTACTTGGAAAAAGTCGAGAATGCTGGTTCCGTCTTTCTTGGTCACTTTACCAGTGAACCAATTGGTGACTACTATGCTGGTGCCAATCACGTTCTTCCAACGACAGCAACCAGCCGATTTTCATCAGCTTTAGGTGTGCACGATTTTGTCAAACGTATTCAATATACGCAGTATGACAAAGCAGCAGTCAATAAGGCTCAACACGATATCACAACCTTGGCTTACGCGGAAGGTTTGCAGGCCCACGCTAAGGCTATTGAAGTCAGAAACGACAATAATTGAGAGAGTAGAGGAAGAAGTTATGAGACAAGCAGAAATTGAACGTAATACCTTTGAAACCAAAATTAAGTTAAGCCTCAATTTGGATGCTCAAGAACCAGTAGATATTCAAACAGGTGTCGGATTTTTTGACCACATGTTGACCTTGTTTGCCCGTCACGGCCGTATGTCTTTGGTGGTGAAGGCTGATGGCGACCTTTGGGTTGATAGTCACCACACCGTTGAAGATGTCGGTATTGTCCTTGGTCAAGCTCTTAAAGAGGCCTTGGGCGATAAAGCAGGTATCAACCGTTATGGAACGGCTTTTGTACCTATGGATGAAACCCTCGGAATGGCAAGTTTAGACTTGTCTGGACGTAGCTACTTGGTCTTTGATGCTAGTTTTGATAATCCAAAATTGGGTAATTTTGACACAGAATTGGTAGAAGAATTTTTTCAAGCCTTGGCTTTCAATGTTCAGATGAATCTCCACCTCAAGATTCTCCACGGAAAAAACAATCACCACAAGTCAGAAAGTCTCTTCAAGGCAACAGGACGTGCCTTGCGTGAGGCTATCACAGTTAATCCTGACATTCATGGTGTAAACTCAACAAAGGGGATGCTATGATTATCGTCATTGATTACGATGCGGGGAATACTGCCAATGTTCTGCGTGCCCTTGAAAAGATCGGTGTGACTGCAGAATTGTCTGCCGATAAAGAAAAAATTCTAGCTTCAGATGGGTTGATTTTACCTGGTGTAGGTGCTTATCCAACAGCCATGGCAGAGCTTGAGCGAAGAGGCTTGGTAGCTGTTATCAAAGAGGCCGTCGCACAGGGAGTTCCTCTTTTGGGAATTTGCTTAGGCATGCAGATTTTAACGGAAAAAGGGCTGGAACATGAGGAAACAAATGGTCTTGGTTTTATTCCAGGTGTTTGCCGTGCTATTCCAGCCAGCAAGGAGCAACCTGTCCCACATATGGGGTGGAATGATTTGGCTGTTAAGCAAGCCAGCTCTTTAACAGATGGTTTAGACGGCCAAGCTGTCTACTTTGTTCACAGTTATTTCACGGATGTCCCTAGCCGATATATTGATGTTACCGCAGATTATAGTATTGAGGTACCAGCCATGATTCATAAAGACAATGTTTATGGTGCCCAATTTCATCCCGAAAAATCAGGTGATATTGGTTTAGGTATTATTGAACAATTTGTAGGTTTATGCAAAGCCTAGAAGCTCTTGAGAGCAAAGTTTTTTCACTTAGAAAGGATGGTAGGGGAGATGCAGATTCTACCAGCAATTGATATTAAGGATGGACAGGCTGTTCGCCTCTTTAAAGGAGATTTCAACCAACAAACCGTTGTCAATCCAGATGTTATTGAGCAGGCAAAGACCTTTAAGGATGCGGGCATTCAATTTATTCACGTCGTCGACTTGGACGGTGCCCTTGATGGTCGTGCCACTAACCGTGACTTGATTGCAGAGGTCAAGAAGGTTTCTGGACTTGGCATCGAAGTTGGTGGCGGTATCCGTACCTTGGAGCAGATTCGTGATTATTTGGCAGTTGGCATCGACCGTATCATTATCGGTTCAATGGCCGTTAAAAATCCTGACTTCGTTCGAGCAGCTTTAGAGGAATTTGGTGCCGATAAGATTGTCGTGGGTATTGATGCCAAGGCAGGTCTTGTCGCTACCGAAGGTTGGTTGGAAACCAGCAATGTGGACTATATTACCTTGGCCAAGGAAATGGAAAAGATGGGCGTAACCCTCTTTGTCTATACTGATGTTGATCGAGATGGCACACTGACAGGACCCAATCTTGATCACTACAAACGTTTGGTATCTGAACTCACAATCGCCAAAGTCATCGCTTCCGGTGGGATTGCAGAAGTTGCCGACTTAGATCACCTACAAGAGATTGGTGTGGCAGGAACCATTGTAGGTAAAGCTTACTATAACGGCAATATCACTTTAGACCAGTTCAAGTCTTTCGGAGGTTAAGATGCTTAAAAAACGTATTATTCCTTGTTTGGATGTCAAGGATGGTCGTGTCGTTAAGGGGGTTAATTTTGTGAATCTGACAGATGTTGGTGATCCTGTTGATTCTGCCCGTGCTTACTATGAAGCTGGCTGTGACGAACTCGTTTTCCTAGATATCACAGCGACTTCAGACAATCGTGAAACAACGGTTGACATGGTGCGACGCGTTGCCGATCAGGTCTTTATCCCCTTCACGGTTGGTGGTGGTATTCGTTCAGTCGAAGACATGAACAAGATGCTCAAAGCTGGTGCTGACAAGGTTGCGGTCAATTCCTCAGCCCTTGCCAACCCGCAACTAATCGCTGATTGTGCTCAAAAATTTGGCAACCAGTGTGTAGTGGCTGCGATTGATGCCAAAAAGATGGCTGATGGGAGCTGGCATGTCTTTGTGGCGGGTGGCCGTAAGGATACAGGTAGGGACCTCATCCAATGGGCTCAAGAAGTCGTCGCCTTGGGGGCTGGAGAAATTCTCTTAACCAGCATGGACAAGGACGGCACTAAGTCTGGTTTTGATTTGGAAATGCTAAATCGTGTGGCGGAAGTCGTTGATGTTCCTATCATCGCTTCTGGTGGTGCGGGAAATATTGAGGACATTGTAGAGGTCTTTGAAAAGACAACAGCGACGGGTGCACTGGCAGCCTCTATCTTCCACTTTGGTGAGGTAAATATAGGCGAAACCAAACAAGTCTTGGCAAATGCAGGAATTGAGGTGAGACGATGACAGAGGTTAAACTTGATTTTGATAAACAAGGGGGACTTGTACCAGTCATTGTGACCGATTACAAGACGGGGCAGGTGCTCATGTTGGCCTATATGAATGAGGTGTCCTATCAGTTGACCCTAGAGACCAAACAAATGCATTACTGGAGCCGTTCTAGAAATGAGCTTTGGCATAAGGGAGCTACATCTGGTCATTTCCAACATGTCAAAAGCATCAAGACTGACTGTGATCAGGACACCTTGCTTATCGCCGTTGAACAAGAAGGAGCAGCCTGTCATACAGGAGCCTACAGCTGTTTCTTTACGGATATATATGATGACAATCAAGATAGATAGGAGTAGCTATGTTAGAAACACTTTATAAGGAAGCCTTAGATCGTAAAAAAAATCCCAAAGAAGGGTCTTATACCAATTACCTTTTTGACAAGGGGCTAGACAAGATTCTTAAAAAGGTTGGCGAAGAAGCGACAGAAGTTGTGATTGGAGCCAAAAATGCTGACAAAGAAGAAATTGCCAACGAGACAGCAGACGTCCTCTATCACCTAGCAGTCATGCTCGTTGAAACAGGGGTCAGCCCTGAAGATGTAGAAGCCGTACTTAAAGCACGTCAAGGCAAACAAAGCAATGTCCATGACCGAAAAGAAGTAACAGATTATTAAGGATTATCTCAACCGATTGAGACTAAAACGAAAAGCCTGAAGTGATATTCAGGCTTTTTTTGCTAGAGGAATTCTAATGATTAGCTATTCTTCTCCTCTGTTCTATTCTTTTAGTTGGTTGTAAAGTTGTACTGCCAAATTCTTACTTCAAGGCTAGGGAAAAAACGCAAAAGATCTTGGCTCATAATGGTTTTAAGGGAAAGGTCCAAGTTAAGCTTATCAAAAAGGTGTTTCTAGATTCAGATGGTATTTATGTCGATTATACCTATTCAGAGGACACCTACGATAATCAAACCATATCATTAGATTCACAAATTACTTTTAACCTGGACTGGACAGTTAATGGTGAAGAATATGTGACCCCAAGTCATTACTGGGAAAGCTACTTACAACAAAAATCTGTAAAAAAAGAAGAGCAGAAACTCTTTAAGGAACTTAAAAAGCAATCGTTAGGCCTTGATATCGAAGAATTCTCCTTCAGCGATAATACTACGATTGATCAAGAGGCTTCTGATAATTTAGTGCGCATAGCCAAAGAAAACCGTAAAAATGGCAAGCATGATTTTTATGGGTATTATCAAATTCCTTATCAAACAATGATTGATGAACATATTGTTACTATGTCAATAAGAGTAAGTGATACAGAAAATACCAGTAAGAAAGATTTAGAAGAGGCAGCGAAGAAACTGGATGCTAGCAAGCTACCAGACGGAGAGTACGAATTTTATTATTTCACAACTGATAAAGAAAATTCCGCTTATTATGACAATTCCGGATATATTGGCTATACCTTTAACATACAAGATGGCAAGGTTGTCCAAGATGAAGATGATTAGATGATACTTTGATTCCTGCGATAATCTCGCACTCCATACTGGCGGCATAGAAGTATAGGCTATAGCTAAGTGAAAATGTTAACCTCAAAGCATGCAAAAACATCTCCGAAAATCAGTCGGAGATGTCTTTTTGTCTTACAAATTCTTTTTCTTTTTAGCTTTTTTGGTTAGGGAAAGGTCACAATTTTCAATGCTTGAGATAAGATGATTGGTCAATTGGAAGTCATCCACTTGAGGATTTAAGTCCACTTCGTAGAACAGTTGCATGATTTCACCTCCACCTGTGGTATTAAGGGAAATCAGGTCGCATTCACTTGTGAAATTGAGCAAGGCTTTAGTGATTTTTTGATCGATCAAGTCTTGGTAGGAGACGTTAATGGTCAGGAGTCTACGACGTTGGTTGTCGGTACGACTTTGACGATTTTCCAAAAGAAGCCAAACAGCTAGAAGGAAAATGGTAAAGAGGACAGCCAGTAAGAGATAGCCTGTCCCAGATGCCAGACCAATAATCATGGCCATAAAGACAGCGATTAGTTCTCTAGAACCGCTGGTGGCAGAACGAAAACGAATGAGACTAAAGGTCCCTGCCACGGCAATAGAGGTCCCCAAACTACCATTGACTAGGAAGATAACTAGGGTCATCAAACATGGAAGTAGGGTCAAACTGATGACAAATTCTCTGGTGTAGAGGGTCCGGTATTTGTAAGTCCAGGTTAGAGCCAAGCCTAAAACAAGGCTGACCAGTAAGGCCAGCATGAGTTGAAGGGGACTAGCGGTTGCGGTCGCATCATTAAAGATAGAATTGAAGAGATTAGACATAGGCAGCAGCTCCTTTTTCTTGTGCTGGACGTGGTCCATAGTCTAGACCTTGAGACTTATGATAGGCACAGCTGTATTTTGAGAATTTCTGCTCTTCCAAACCATGTTTGTCTAAGATAGCTTGAAGCCAGTCAGGCTTTTTGCCAGGTGCCTTGATTTCCATGATAATCGTATCTTCATCAAGAAGGGGAAAACCATGATTTCCCTTAAAGAGACTGACGTCTTCATCACGGTAAGTCAAATTTTGGTCAAGGGTAACACGAACTTTATTGTAGGCATAGCCTTCGATAGTCTCTTTTTCTTTCATCGAAAAACGGTCGTAGTAGATATACATACGAGGTTTAAGCCCCTCATCATATCGTTGACGTAAGTGGTGGATATCCTGTAATAGCTGGCGGTCAGTGATTTGACCATGATTCTTACCGTCTGTCAGCAAGTTAGTGATGGCAAGCGGTGTTGAAACGAGACGAAACTTATGACCGATCCCTTCATCATCTTTGGCTTTAACCTCTAAAAAGACCTTACTATCAATTTGGGGATTGGCTAGGTAGGTACGCATGCGGATTTTCTCTTGACGGTGATTACCATCTAAGGCATCTTGGATGACGTCAAAATTATCCGTATCAAAGTAAATATTTGAAATGGTAGATGTCGGATAATCATCCTCTACCAAATACTCCTTAAGATCAGTGAGCAGGTCCTCAAGGTTTTCCTTTGAGACCACATATTTTGTTTCAATACGTTTAAAACGTGTTTCCAATTGTTTAACCATGAAAAAACTCCTTTTTTAGATAAGATACAAAGCCGTAAAGCAACTCCCAGGAAAATAGGGGGACCAGCCGAAGGAGTTTATCTCCAAGCAGGGCCCATCTTTTTCCCCCGAGTTGTAGGCGTGTTCAATTAGATAAGATACAAAGCCGTAAAGCAACTCCTATGAAAATAGGGAATCTGTTGCAGGAACATCTATTCCCAAACAGTCGACTTATTGTTTTAATTCTTTTTTATAATAGAAAAGTTGATCGCAAATGTACTATTTCTATAAAGCACTTACTTGCTCGTCTACTAGTCTATGGAACTTTTCTGAAAGAAGTCCTAAGCTAAACTTTCACCAAACTTAACTTAAGATAAGTTTTAGTTAACCTTTAGAAATGTTTTAGCTAAGTCCCGTAAACTGTAATCATCCAAACGAACCCGAGAGGAAAAAATATGAAATCAAAAAAACTAAAAAAATGGACGACTTTATTGACCTGTGCGACTGCTCTAACAGTCATGACAGCTTGTAGCCAATCAAGCAGTCAGTCAACTGGGACGACGTCAAGCACTACATCAAAAACAAGTGCAGTAACAGTAACGACCAGTAAGAAAACAAATAAGAACAACAGCAACTATTTTACTTCTAAAGATTCTGATACCTCTTATAATGAAAGCTCAGCTACTAAGATTAAGTTATCAGGCTCATCTGCGGATGTTTCAGGTGATGGTGCAGCCCTATCAGGTTCAACCGTAACCATCTCCAAAGCTGGGACCTACGTCATTTCAGGAAAATCCGACGGTGTGCAAATCAAGGTAGACGCTGGTGATTCAGACGATGTCCATATTGTTTTAGATGGCGTTACCATGACAAATACAAATGCAGCAATCAACGCCACAAAAGCTGGTCATGTCTATCTGACACTTAAAGATGGCACTACAAACACACTTTCTGATTCAAGTTCTAATAGTGATGAAGATGCGGATGCTGTGATTTTCTCTAAAGGAGATTTGACCATTAATGGTTCAGGTACTCTAAACATTGATGCCAAGAAAAACAACGGTATTAAAGCCAATGACAGCCTTCATATGACTGGCGGTACCTATAAGATTTCCTCAGTCGGTGATGCCTTCAATGTCAATGATGAACTCAATATCACAGGAACAACTATGACTATTGAGGCTGAAGAAGATGCTGTTAAGGTTGATAATGATGACGACACCTCAGTAGGTACCATGTATCTGTCTGACAATACCATGACCATCAAAGCTGGTGATGACGGTATCCATGCTTCTGGTGACCTTATTATTGATAGCGGTACTTACAAGGTTGAAAAATCAACCGAAGGTATCGAAGGTAAATCTGTGACCATCAATGGTGGAAATATCGATGTCTATGCAACGGACGATGGTGTCAATGCGGCCAATGCTAATGCCAGTCAAAGTGAGATTTTCTTCAAGATGACCGGTGGAACCCTAAATGTTGAGGTTGGCGAGGGTGATACCGACCCAATCGATTCTAACGGAGATATTATTGTATCAGGTGGAACGATCAATTTGACTGGTCAGTCTGGCTTTGACTTTGATGGTTCAGCGACCTATACCGGTGGTGACATTACTATCAATGGTGAGAAACAAACTAAGATTGAAAACTCAATGCCTGGCGGCGGTGGCCCTCAAGGTGGCGGTGGTCCCCAAGGTGGTGGACAACCAGGTGGCTTTGGAGGAGGTCACTAAAGAGTCATAGGATGAAACAGAAAGGAAGTGCCTATGTATATTATTATTCCAGCTTATGAACCAGACAAACGCCTGATTCAGGTGGTTCAAGATATTACCATAAAACTCCCTAAAGCCCGTATTATTGTTGTTAATGATGGGAGTGGCCCAGGCTATAACGACTATTACGACGAAACAGCTTTTATTGGAGCGACTGTCCTTACCCATCCTGTCAATAAAGGAAAGGGAGCAGCTCTCAAGACAGCCTTTGCTCACATTCAAGAAGAAGTAGTCGGTCAGCACCTTTCGGCGCAACCTATTGTCACAGTTGACAGTGACGGTCAGCATCTGATTAAAGATATTGTCCGTGTGGCCAAGGTCACCGAGGAAAATCCAAGTCATCTTGTCTTGGGTGCGCGTGCCTTTGTTGGTAAGGTACCAGCACGTAGCCGCTTTGGGAATAAGGTGACTGCTGGACTTTTCCGTCTAGTAACTGGCCAAAAGGTGACAGATACTCAGACAGGGCTTCGAGGCATGTCAACCGACCTGATTCCATGGCTTCTTAATCTGGATGGCAATCGTTTCGAGTACGAGTTTAATATGTTGCTTGAAGCCAAAAAGTCAGGCCACCAAATCTCTGAAATCCCTATCGAAACCGTTTATCTGGAGGAAAATAAAAGTTCGCACTTTCGCCCCATTCGTGATTCCATCCGTATTTACAGCCCTTTTTTAAAGTTCTCTGGCACGGCCGTCTTGGCCTCAGTCATTGATGCAACAGCCTTATTTGTGCTCTTTGCCTTGACGAAGAATCTGCTCCTTTCGGTCGTGCTAGCTCGTGTGATTTCGGCTTCCAGCCAGTGTTTGCTGAACGCCAATGTGGTCTTCAATCCGACAAGCTCTCTCTTTAGATCGAGTGTTCGTTACTTTATGTTGGTCCTAGTCCTCTTGGCTTGTAACTATTTCTTACTTAGTAGTCTAGTTGCCATTGGTTTAGGCCTGGTTCTGGCAAAATTGGTTACAGAAACCTTGCTCTTTTTAGTCAGCTACAGGGTCCAACATAACGTCGTTTTTGCTTAATAGCTGACTTGAAAATCGCTAACTGATTGAATAGAGATAGCTTATTTACCTCTCGATTACTTCTAAAAATATAGAAAGAACTACCGTTTTCGACATTCGGTAGTTTTTAATGATTATCGAAATGTTTTTCAATTTACATTATGATTAAAAATTGAAATGACTTGATAAAGACTCGAAATGGCTGAAAAAAATATGCTATAATGAAATTGTTTGAATTATGTAGATTTCATTCAAACTAGGAAAATGAAAAGAGGACCTAAAATGGGAAAAAAGGTACATTATAAGCTTCACAAAGTTAAGAAGCAGTGGGTGACGATTGCCGTCACTTCGGCAGCACTTGCCTCTATCGTAGGTGGCGCTACAGTTGCCAATCAAAAGGTTTCAGCTGATGAAACAACTCAACCAGTTGCCTCTACGACAGCTGAAAGCGATGTTGTCGTTGAAACGCATGAAGTAGCCGCTCCTGAAGCAACTGCTACGACAGATGCGACAGCAACAACAACTGACAAGGCTGCTGATACTGCAACAGTCGAAACTCCTGCGGCAGCAACCACTGCAGCAGATACAACTACTAATACCGCAACACCAGCAACAACTGATCGTGCAGCAGTAGCAAATGGTGCGACAACAGAAACACCAGCTGCAGCAGCGACAGATACGACGCTTACAGTAGCTGAAAAACCAAAATCTGGTGTTACTGAAAAAGAAGAAACAGCAGCGCTCTCTTTGGACAACATCAAGCAAGTTGATGGCAAGTACTACTATGTCAAAGAAGACGGTTCCTATAAAACAAACTTTGCTGTTTCAGTAAATGGCCAGTTGCTTTACTTCGGTAAAGACGGTGCTTTGACAAGTACATCAACACACTCATTCACACCAGGTACAACTAATCTAGTTGATGCTTTCTCATCACATAACCGTGCTTACGATTCTAAGAAAGAAAGCTTTGAGTTGGTAGATGGGTACTTGACACCAAACAGCTGGTATCGTCCAGTTACTATTTTGGAAAATGGTGAAAAATGGCGTGTATCAACTGAGAAAGACTTTCGTCCACTTTTGATGGCATGGTGGCCTGATGTAGACACACAAGTTGCCTACCTCAATACTTTCTCTAAACACTTTAACCTTAACGCAACTTATTCAACTAGCCAAAGTCAGTCAGAATTGAATGCAGCTGCTAAGACAATTCAAATTAAGATTGAACAAGAAATTTCAGCTAAAAAATCAACCGAATGGCTTCGTCAAGCAATTGAGTCTTTTGTAAAAGAACAAGACCAGTGGAATACTACAACTGAAAACTATACCCTTGCTGACCACCTTCAAGGGGGAGCTCTTCTTTATGTCAATAATGACAAGACCCCTTGGGCAAATTCTGATTACCGTTTGCTTAACCGTACACCAAGTAACCAAGATGGTTCTCTAAATGGTACAGGAAGATACTTGGGTGGTTATGAATTCCTACTTGCCAATGACGTTGATAACTCAAATCCAGTTGTGCAAGCTGAGCAGTTGAACCAAATTCACTATCTTGTGAACTGGGGATCAATTGTTATGGGTGATAAGGATGCTAACTTTGATGGTATCCGTGTTGATGCAGTTGATAATGTTGATGCAGACCTTCTCCAAGTTTATACAAACTACTTCCGAGCAGCCTTTGGTGTGGATAAATCTGAAGCTAATGCACTCGCTCACATTTCTATCCTTGAAGCTTGGGATTTAAATGATAATGCTTATAATCAAAAACATGATGGTGCAGCCCTTGCCATGGATAATAACCTTCGTTATGCAATTATGGGTGCACTTTATGGATCGGGCTCTTCATTGAAAGATTTGATTACTAGCAGTTTGACAGACCGTACAAATAATAGTAAGTATGGGGATACACAAGCTAACTATATCTTTGCGCGTGCTCATGATAACCTTGTTCAAGATATCATTCGTGATATTGTTCAAAAAGAAATCAATCCAAAATCAGATGGTTATACCATGACTGATGCTGAATTGAAACGTGCCTTTGAAATCTATAATGAAGATATGAAGAAGGCAGAAAAACGTTATACGATTAACAATATCCCGGCTGCCTATGCTTTGATTCTTCAAAATATGGAGCAGGTAACTCGTGTTTATTATGGAGATCTTTATACAGATAATGGCCAATATATGGCTACTAAGTCTCCTTACTATGATACTATCACAACACTCTTGAAGAACCGTATGAAATACGTTTCAGGTGGACAATCGATGAAAGTCGACACGTTCAATGGAAAAGAAATCTTGTCATCTGTTCGTTACGGTAAAGATATTATGACTGCTGACCAAACTACGGGTGTAGCAGAAACAAGTAAACATTCTGGTATGTTGACCCTTATTGCCAATAATCAGGATTTCTCACTGGGTGATGGTACTTTGAAAGTTAACATGGGTAAACTTCATGCTAACCAAGCCTACCGTCCATTACTTCTTGGTACTGATAAGGGAATTGTCACTTACGAAAATGATGCAGCAGCAGCTGGAAAAATTAAATACACTGATGCTGAAGGGAACTTGACTTTCAGTGGAGATGAAATCAAGGGGTATCGAACTGTTGATATGAGAGGTTATCTTGGTGTATGGGTACCAGTAGGCGCACCTGATAACCAAGATATTCGTGTTAAAGGTTCAGATAAGAAACTTGATAAGACATTCTCTGCTACTGAAGCATTAGATTCACAAGTTATCTATGAAGGCTTCTCAAACTTCCAAGATTTTGTTGAAAACGATAGCCAATATACTAATAAATTGATTGCAGAAAACGCAGAACTCTTCAAGTCATGGGGAATCACATCATTCGAGATGGCTCCTCAATTTGTATCGGCTGATGACCGTACCTTCCTTGATTCTGTTATCCAAAATGGCTATGCCTTTACGGACCGCTATGACCTTGCCATGAGTAAGAACAACAAATACGGTTCTAAAGAAGATCTTCGTAATGCCCTTAAAGCCCTTCACAAGCAAGGTATTCAAGCAATTGCTGACTGGGTACCAGACCAACTTTACCAATTGCCAGGACAAGAAGTTGTAACAGCAACGCGTGCTAATAGTTATGGTACTCCAAAGGCCAATGCTTACATCAATAACAGTTTGTACGTTGCAAATTCTAAATCATCAGGTAAGGACTTCCAAGCTCAATATGGAGGTGAATTCCTTGATGAGCTCCAAAAGAAATATCCACAGTTGTTTGAAGATGTGATGATTTCAACTGGTAAGAAGATTGATCCATCTGTTAAAATCAAGCAATGGTCTGCTAAGTACATGAATGGTACAAATATCCTTGGTCGTGGTAATCGTTATGTTCTCAGTAACGATGCTACTGGTCGCTATTATCAAGTTACTGATAATGGTATCTTCTTGCCAAAACCTTTGACAGACCAAGGTGGTAAGACAGGTTTCTACTATGATGGTAAGGGTATGGCCTACTTTGATAATAGTGGTTTCCAAGCTAAGAATGCCTTCATTAAATATGGTGGAAATTACTATTACTTCGACAAAGAAGGTTATATGTTGACTGGTCGTCAAGATATCGATGGTAAGACTTATTTCTTCTTACCAAATGGTATCCAGCTTCGAGATTCTATTTATCAGCAAGATGGTAAATATTATTACTTTGGTAGCTTCGGTGAGCAGTACAAAGATGGTTACTTTGTATTCGATGTACCAAAAGAAGGTACTTCAGAAACAGAAGCTAAATTCCGTTATTTCTCACCAACTGGAGAAATGGCAATTGGCTTGACTTATGCTGGTGGAGGATTGCAATACTTTGATGAAAATGGCTTCCAAGCTAAAGGCACTAAGTATGTGACTCCAGACGGAAAACTCTACTTCTTCGATAAAAATTCAGGTAATGCCTACACAAATCGTTGGGCAGAAATCGATGGTATCTGGTATGAATTCAACGATCAAGGCTATGCACAAGCTAAGAAGGGGGAATTCTACACTACAGATGGCTCAACATGGTTCTACCGTGATGCGGCTGGTAAAAATGTGACAGGTGCCCTTACTTTGGATGGTCACGAATACTACTTCCGTGCAAATGGTGCTCAAGTTAAAGGTGATTTTGTTACTGAAAACGGCAAGATTAGCTACTATACTGTAGATAATGGTTACAAGGTTAAAGATAAGTTCTTCGAAGTGAATGGTAAATGGTACCATGCTGATAAGGATGGTAACCTTGTCACAGGTCGCCAAACTATTGACCACCTTAACTATTACTTCAATGCTGATGGTAGCCAAGTTAAATCTGACTTCTTCACACTTGATGGTGGTAAGACATGGTACTACGCCAAAGATAATGGTGAAATCGTGACAGGTGCCTATAGTATCGGCGGTAAAAACTATTACTTCAAAGAAGATGGTAGCCAGGTCAAAGGTGACTTTGTTAAGAATGCGGATGGTTCGCTGTCATATTATGATAAAGATTCAGGTGAGCGTCTTAATAACCGTTTCTTGACAACTGGAAACAATGTTTGGTATTACTTCAAAGATGGTAAGGCTGTAACTGGACGTCAAAACATTGATGGCAAAGAGTATTACTTTGATAACTTGGGACGTCAGGTTAAAGGAAGCCCTATTAGCACAGCAAAAGGAGTGGAGTATTACGAATCAGTTCTTGGAGAACGTGTGACAAATACATGGATTACATTCCAAGATGGTAAGACAGTCTTCTTCGACGAAAATGGTTATGCTGATTTTGATAAATAATCACTCATTCTAATCTTAATATGAGATATTAAGTGAAAAACTATATGATTGTTTAGGTGAAATTTCTTGAAAACGGAAATCGTTTAAGGAAATTTTGCCTTTTTTTGTACCTTAAAGAAAAAATCTGACAAATATCAATTTTGAGTCAGAATCGTTGTAAAAGCCATTGTATCAAGGGTTTTAGTGGTTTTTATAGAAAATAGTTTTACTTATCAAATGATATGAAAATGAGAATTGAAAGCCTATGAAATAGGTGTGTTACAAAACTTTTCTAATGTTGCTGTTATGTTACATATAATTTATAAAAAAAACAATTAATTCGAGAAATAGTTAGAAAATAATGATATAATGTAATTGTTTGAAATCGGATAGATTTCAGTCTGATTTTGACAAATAAAATCACGGGGAAAATTATAATGGAAAATAAGGTACACTATAAGCTTCATAAAGTTAAGAAGCAATGGGTCACAATTGCAGTTGCCTCTGCAGCACTTGCTACTGTCGTAGGAGGATTGTCTGCAACAACATCTTCAGTTTCAGCGGATGAAACTCAAGATAAGATAGTAACTCAACCAAATTTAGATACAACAGCCGATTTAGTTACTTCTACAGAAGCAACCAAAGAAGTCGATAAACGTACAAATACAAAAGAAGCAGATGTTTTAACGCCTGCTAAAGAAACAAATGCCGTCGAAACAGCAACTACAACGAACACACAAGCAACAGCTGAAGCAGCTACAAGAGCAACAACTTCTGATGTAGCGGTGGCAGCTGTTCCAAATAAAGAAGCAGTTGTGACAACAGATGCACCAGCTGTTACAACTGAAAAAGCAGAAGAACAACCAGCAACAGTGAAGGCTGAAGTTGTAAACACAGAAGTTAAAGCGCCAGAAGCTGCTTTGAAAGATTCAGAAGTAGAAGCTGCGCTTTCCTTGAAAAACATCAAAAACATTGATGGTAAATATTACTATGTTAATGAAGATGGTTCACACAAAGAAAACTTTGCCATTACTGTAAATGGTCAATTGCTTTACTTCGGTAAAGATGGTGCCCTTACAAGCTCATCAACATACTCTTTCACACCAGGAACAACAAATATTGTTGATGGTTTCTCAATAAATAACCGTGCCTACGATTCATCTGAAGCTAGCTTTGAATTGATTGATGGTTATTTGACTGCAGATAGCTGGTACCGTCCAGCTTCTATCATCAAAGATGGTGTAACTTGGCAAGCATCAACTGCAGAAGATTTCCGTCCACTTTTGATGGCTTGGTGGCCAAATGTAGATACACAAGTTAACTACTTGAACTACATGTCTAAAGTCTTCAATTTGGATGCTAAATATTCAAGCACAGATAAGCAAGAAGACTTGAAACGTGCTGCTAAGGATATCCAAGTTAAGATTGAACAGAAGATTCAGGCTGAAAAATCAACACAATGGTTGCGTGAAACTATTTCTGCTTTTGTTAAGACACAACCACAATGGAACAAAGAAACTGAAAACTACTCTAAAGGTGGCGGCGAAGATCACCTTCAAGGTGGTGCCCTTCTCTATGTAAATGATTCACGTACACCATGGGCTAACTCTAACTATCGTCTTTTGAACCATACGGCTACTAATCAAAAGGGTACAATTGATAAGTCAGTTCTTGATGAGCAGTCAGATCCAAACCACATGGGCGGTTTCGACTTCTTGCTAGCTAATGACGTAGATTTGTCAAACCCAGTTGTTCAAGCGGAACAATTGAACCAAATCCACTACCTTATGAACTGGGGTTCAATCGTTATGGGTGACAAGGATGCTAACTTCGATGGTATCCGTGTCGACGCGGTAGATAATGTCGATGCAGACATGCTTCAACTCTACACAAACTACTTCCGTGAGTACTATGGTGTTAACAAATCTGAAGCAAACGCTCTTGCTCACATCTCAGTCCTTGAAGCATGGAGTCTTAATGACAACCACTACAATGACAAGACAGATGGCGCTGCGCTTGCTATGGAAAACAAACAACGTTTGGCTCTCCTCTTCTCATTGGCTAAACCAATCAAAGAACGTACACCGGCTGTAAGTCCTTTGTATAACAATACTTTCAACACGACACAACGTGATGAAAAGACTGATTGGATTAACAAAGATGGAAGCAAGGCCTATAACGAAGACGGAACAGTTAAACAGTCTACAATCGGTAAATACAACGAGAAATACGGAGATGCGTCAGGAAACTACGTCTTTATCCGTGCCCATGATAACAACGTTCAAGATATTATTGCTGAAATCATCAAGAAAGAAATCAATCCAAAATCAGATGGTTTCACAATCACTGATGCTGAAATGAAGAAAGCCTTTGAGATTTATAACAAAGACATGCTCAGCAGCGACAAAAAATATACCTTGAACAACATCCCAGCAGCATACGCTGTTATGTTGCAAAACATGGAAACAATCACTCGTGTCTACTATGGAGACCTTTATACAGATAATGGTAATTACATGGAAACTAAGTCTCCATATTACGATACCATTGTTAACTTGATGAAGAATCGTATCAAGTATGTATCTGGTGGACAAGCTCAACGTTCATACTGGTTGCCAACTGATGGTAAGATGGACAATTCAGATGTTGAACTCTACCGTACAAATGAAGTCTATGCTTCAGTACGTTATGGTAAAGACATCATGACAGCTGATGATACAGAAGGTTCTAAATACAGCCGTACATCTGGTCAGGTAACACTTGTAGCTAACAATCCAAAATTGACTTTGGATCAATCAGCTAAATTAAAAGTTGAAATGGGTAAAATCCATGCCAACCAAAAATACCGTGCTTTGATTGTTGGTACAGCTGATGGTATCAAGAACTTTACATCTGATGCAGATGCAATCGCAGCAGGTTATGTGAAAGAAACAGACAGCAACGGTGTCTTGACTTTCGGTGCTAATGACATTAAGGGTTATGAAACATTTGATATGTCTGGTTTCGTAGCAGTTTGGGTTCCAGTTGGAGCTTCAGATGATCAAGATATCCGAGTAGCGCCTTCAACAGAAGCTAAAAAAGAAGGAGAGTTGACTCTTAAAGCGACTGAAGCTTATGATTCACAATTGATCTACGAAGGATTCTCTAACTTCCAAACTATCCCAGATGGTTCAGATCCTTCAGTTTATACTAACCGTAAGATTGCTGAAAATGTTGATTTGTTCAAGTCATGGGGCGTAACATCATTTGAAATGGCACCTCAATTTGTATCTGCTGATGATGGTACTTTCCTTGACTCAGTTATCCAAAATGGTTATGCCTTTGCGGACCGTTATGACCTTGCTATGAGTAAGAACAATAAATACGGTTCTAAAGAAGACCTTCGTGATGCTCTTAAGGCACTTCACAAAGCTGGTATCCAAGCAATCGCTGACTGGGTTCCAGACCAAATTTACCAATTGCCAGGTAAGGAAGTCGTAACAGCGACTCGTACTGATGGTGCTGGACGTAAGATTGCGGATGCTATCATTGATCACTCGCTTTATGTAGCTAATACTAAGTCATCAGGTAAAGATTACCAAGCTAAATACGGTGGTGAATTCTTGGCTGAGCTTAAAGCTAAATACCCTGAAATGTTCAAGGTTAACATGATCTCAACTGGTAAACCAATTGATGATTCTGTTAAATTGAAACAATGGAAGGCTGAATACTTCAACGGAACAAACGTTCTTGAACGTGGTGTTGGCTATGTACTTAGCGATGAAGCAACTGGTAAATACTTCACAGTCACTAAAGATGGTAACTTCATTCCTCTTCAATTGACAGGTAAAGAAAAGGTTGTTACTGGATTCTCAAGTGATGGTAAGGGAATCACTTACTTCGGTACAAGTGGTACTCAAGCTAAATCTGCCTTTGTAACCTTCAATGGTAACACCTATTACTTCGATGCTCGTGGTCACATGATTACAAACGGTGAATACTCACCAAATGGTAAAGACGTTTATCGTTTCTTGCCAAACGGTATCATGTTGAGTAATGCCTACTATGTTGATGCTAATGGTAATACCTACCTTTACAACACTAAGGGTCAAATGTATAAGGGCGGTTACACTAAATTTGATGTTACTGAAACTAAAGACGGTAAAGAGTCTAAGGTTGTGAAATTCCGTTACTTCACTAATGAAGGTGTCATGGCCAAAGGTGTTACGGTTATTGATGGCTTCACACAATACTTTGGAGAAGACGGTTTCCAAGCTAAAGATAAATTAGTAACCTTTAAAGGTAAAACTTATTACTTTGACGCACACACTGGTAATGCTATCAAGAACACTTGGAGAAACATTGAAGGTAAATGGTATCACTTTGATGAAAATGGTGTTGCCGCTACAGGTGCTCAAGTTATCAATGGTCAAAAACTTTACTTTAATGAAGATGGAAGTCAAGTTAAAGGTGGCGTTGTTAAGAATGCAGATGGTACTTATAGTAAGTACAAAGAAGGTTCTGGAGAATTAGTTACTAACGAATTCTTCACAACTGATGGAAATGTATGGTACTATGCAGGCGCTGACGGTAAGACTGTTACAGGTGCTCAAGTTATCAATGGACAACACCTCTACTTTAAAGAAGATGGAAGTCAAGTTAAAGGTGGCGTTGTTAAGAATGCAGATGGTACCTATAGCAAGTACGATGCTGCAACAGGTGAACGTTTGACTAATGAATTCTTCACAACAGGTGATAACAATTGGTATTATGTTGGTTCTAATGGTAAGACAGTAACTGGTGAAGTTAAAATCGGTGCTGATACCTATTACTTCGCTAAAGATGGTAAACAAGTAAAAGGACAAACGGTAACTGCTGGCAATGGTCGTATTAGCTATTACTATGGTGATAGTGGTAAGAAAGCCATCAGCACATGGATAGAAATCCAACCAGGAATCTACGTTTACTTTGATAAGACTGGTATTGCTTACCCACCTAGAGTGTTAAACTAATAGATTGAAAAGGAGAACTTCGGTTCTCTTTTTCTACCATTTGCCAAGTCTATCAAGGCTTTAAGTAAAAAAAGAGATAAGATAGTGGCTATTCTGAGGTTACTGTCTTATTTTTAACACTTTTTGATCCATAAATGGGCATGCTAAAAAAACACCTCATCTGGTATTTTTTGAAACAAGGTGTTACAATAATACGGCATAGACAGCCTTATCGATTTTGGGTCAAAGAGTAATCGTAAAGTTTGTTATGCGTAATGAGGTAATACATTGTTCGAATGAGACGATGTATAGAGGAAATCGTATGTGGCTTAGTTGAAGCTATTGTCGATTGTCTGTTTCGTTTCTCATAGAAATCTGCGATATGACAAGGATTGGTATGGCTAGCTGAAGCGATATTGCGAATAGATTTGTACAGAATTCTTCTTGCACAAGGATTCCCACGCTTAGTAATATGCTCTTGACCTAGGAAATCTCCCGACTCATAGTGTTTGAGATCAATACCGATAAAAGCGTTGATTTGATTAGCAGACGTAAAGCGACGAATGTCTCCTAATTCGCCAATAACGCTTGTACCCGTTGTCTCTGCGATGCCAGGAATAGAGAGAAGAATCACATATTCAGGTAGAGGTTTAGCTAACTCTATCAACTGTTCTAAAACTTGTTCTCGACGGCTTGTCAACCTTATAAGTTTCTGTGCATTATACTTAACCTCTTCTATTATAGGAGAGGTTTTTGAAATGGCAGAATAAGATTGCTTTACCAGTCCAACTAGCTTCTCAGCCAAGTTACCTACTCTGTTCTCTGAAATGCGTTTAGAGGTTGACTGGCGAATAGTCTCTTTCAACTCAACTTCCGATAATTCCAGCACCTAATGCTTTGTTGGGAAGATGGACACGAGATTCTAATATTGCTCACCTGCAGGAGTAGATAGTAGAATCTCGATTTCTGGGAAGGCGACTTGAAGAACTTTGTGCAGCC